>Ga0126381_100000195_pt1 | contig 67463 bp, 60 predicted proteins | sample PanSoiMetPlot_28_FD_96465 | JGI IMG/M metagenome (GOLD analysis project Ga0126381, IMG submission 96465) | Tropical forest soil microbial communities from Panama - MetaG Plot_28 | ecosystem: Environmental > Terrestrial > Soil > Tropical forest > Bulk soil | place: Panama | collected 2016-02-17 | reverse complement strand
GGTTCTGCCTAGGACAGGCGGTATCGCTCCATCTGTGGTCCCTATTTTCAGAATAGCCAGCGGGATGGGGTAAACCCGCCAAAGTGCGAGGACCTATATTCCAAGCGGAATGAGTGGGATGAATGAAGTTTGTGATCCGAGTGGGGGTTGACAGGTGATAGGGATCACAAAAACAGTTGGGTATACTCTGGATACCTCTGCAAAGGCACGCAGGCATCTAAAGAGTGGTGATTTCGAGAAAGCTGAGCCGTTCGGCCGCAGCAATCCCCCTGCTGTTGTGCCTTGCCGTTTCGTTTTGCCCTACCTCAGGCGCTGAAACTCCAGCCTCGGCCCAACATGCGATGGGGATCCGCAAGAATGCACCGGGCCTGTCCAATTTCGGTGAAATAACGCCCAACCTTTTTCGCGGAGGTCAACCCGAAAGCGATGGGTACAAAACTCTTCAGGCCATGGGCGTCAATATCGTAGTCGACATGAGGGGGAATAAGCGGGAGCAGAAGGCCGTCGAGAGACTCGGCATGCAATACCTCTCGATGCCCTGGCATGCGGATTCTCCATCAGACGAAATCCTCGCTCGCTTCCTCAAGGTTATCCAAGACAATCCCGACAAGAAGATCTTCGTGCACTGTCGTATTGGAGTCGATCGCACAGGTATGGCCATTGCGTCCTACCGTATGGCCAAACTAGGATGGTCCGCCGACGAAGCCATGCAGGAAATGCAACTCTTCGGTTTCAGCAGATTTCACCATCTGCTGCTCCCAGCACTGGTTCGCTTCGAAAGAGAATTTCCCCAGCATCTGAAGAGTTCCGCATTCCAAGAACTCCAGGCGACAAAGCAGTAGGCCACCGATATATATGAGCTCGCGCGTCATTCTTCCGCACTGGGAGCGACGCCGAGGTAGTTGAGAAATGTGCGCACGAGTTCTTTTTTCAGCGTGCGATCATCTTGCGGCCAGAGCCCCTTGTACAGAGATGGATCTTGCGGCAGAACGACCAATTCGAAGAGCGTGCTGATCACCGTTATCAGGCCCAGGGCGACTGCCATCTTGGGCTGAGGGTGGTTGATTTCATCGCGATGCGCCAAGAAGAGATCGACGACTCGCCGGAAAGTGCGCAGTTCGATGACCGAGACCTTCTTCCAGAATTCGGTTTGGGCGCGGCCTTGCACAAATTGCCGCATCGCTCTTAGCAGCGCCGCGTTTGCGCGATAGCTGACGACCATCGATCCGATGATTTGATCGGCAAAGACCGGAAGCGGAATCTGCCCAGCTGCTTTCGACGTGAGTCCTACCTTGGTGCGCTCGTCCTGGCGCTCCAGAATTCCCAGAATCGTCGTTTCCAGCAATTCATCTTTGTCGCGAAAGCGCCGATAGACCGCCCCGGGAGTGAGTCCGGCATGATGGGCGATACGCGGGATCGTAGCCCCTTCCACCCCGTGTTGCCCCAGAACTTCGGCGGCGGCTTTCAGCAGCTTGCGCTCGGAATCGCGACTGCGTTCCTGCTGCGGCTGTAGTGTTTTCTTAGGTTTAGCCATTCGAATTGTTTTATATTAATCTTTCGGTTTGCCGCCGTCTTTCTGCAGATTCGCCAAAAAATCTCTTGACTTCCGAAATAGTAAATGTAAATTCACATTTACATCAATGTAAATCGAAATTTACATTCAGGCTGGAGGTACTCATGGCAACCATACCAGCCCAAGCGGCGCAACCGCCGAAACTTACTCACCCGCTGAAGACGCCCAACTTCGTTCTATGGTGGACGGGCGCGACTCTTTCACTTCTCGGCGATCAGTTCTATATAGTCGCTCTGCCCTGGGTAGTGCTGCAACTCACGGGATCGGCCGTCACGATGGGCATGGTGAGCATGTGCGCGGGAGTTCCTCGCGCAGTACTCATGCTGTTGGGAGGAGCGGTGGCCGACCGCATGTCTCCGCGCAAGCTGATGATGATCACGGCTATCTCGCGCGCAGTTCTGGTGGGCGCCATCGGATGCCTTCTGTGGGCCGGACACCTCTCGATTTGGCATATGTATTTGCTCGCGACCGGTTTTGGAATTGCCGATGCGTTTGCCATGCCCTCGTCTCCGGCCATGATGCGCTCGCTGGTCGAGCCTCAGCAGTTGCCGGCAGCCAATTCGGTTTGGCAGAGCACGGCGCTGTTGGCCAGCGTCGCCGCACCAAGTCCCGCCGGTGTGATCATGAAATCACTGGGAGCTGCCTGGGCGTTTCTGCTGGATTCGTTGAGCTTTCTCTTTTTGATTGGCGCGCTGTGGAAGCTGCCGGACATCACGAACGCTAAACCGGGATTGTCGAAGCCAAGCGTTCTGAGGTCGATCAAGGACGGACTCAGCTACGTGGTAAACGATCGGCCCTTGCGCGCGCTGGTGCTTGTGGCCGCAGTTCTCAATCTTTTTCTCTCAGGTCCGCTGAGTATCGGCCTGGCCTACATGGCGAAGAAGCGGTTCTCGTCCCCGGTATCGTTCGGGGTATGGATTTCGAGCGTTGCCGCTGGGACACTGGCCGGCATGCTGCTGGCCGGAGTGATTCGCATGAAGCGTCGCGGACTGGCGATGGTGGGAGCGACCGGCGTTCTGGGTCTCATCACGGGCATCGTTGGATTCATTCCGGGACTGACTCCCGTCGCAGCGCTTCTGGCCGTGATGGGATGCCTGAGCGGTTTCACGAATGTTCAGATCCAGGCATGGTTTCAGCAGCGCGTCGATCGGGCGATTTTGGGGCGCGTGGCCAGCGTAACGATGCTTTCAGCCTACGGACTGATGCCGCTGTCGATGGCCGGGGCCGGCGTGGCGGTTTCCTGGAGCGTGCAGGGAATGTTCATGATCGCCGGAGCGATGGTGGCGATGGTCTCTCTTTTTGGAGCAACGCAGAAAGATGTCCGCGCGATTGAATGAGAAAGGGACGAGCTACCAACTCGCTCTGTCGCGGAGATGGTTGCGGGAGTGAGGATCTTGAGATTCCGCTGTGTCGGGAGATCAGCGTAATTCTGTCAGTGTGGTCGGGCTCTCCAGTCGGCCGGTTTTTCTTGCTAACGCCATTGTTCTGGCGAACCATGAAGTCCATGGGGTCCAAACTATGCACTGACAAAACAGGCAGAACGGGATGGCACTTTCTGGCAATTGCGATGCACTCTTACTAGCGTGCATAGTAGCTCGCATGTCCGAAGGGGCAAAACAGATCCGAATCCTGGTCGCGGACGATTTCGCGGAGTGGCGAGTCCAAGTACGGTCGATTTTGCAAAGGCGGCCAGAATGGCAGGTCGTCGAAGCGCACGACGGATTGCAAGCTGTTCAGAAGGCGATTGAACTGCATCCCGACATCGTTCTTCTTGATATAGCGATGCCATTCTTGAACGGAATCGAAGCTGCGAAGCGTATACGAAAAGGCTCTCCCGGTTCGAGACTCATTTTTCTGACCCAGGACAATGATGCCGAGGTGAGGGCTGCGGCACTCGCCACCGGTGCAGAGCGGTATTTGCTGAAGTCAAGCGCAGGAAATGAACTTCTCCCAGCCATGGTGGGGCTCCGGGCTGTCTAGGCGGACTTCGCTCTAGCCGAAGGGATCTCTTGTAGCCACAAACGCATCAGCGCACCCTCTGCCGCATAAACCTCCGCGCAGAAATCTCCCTGGCTAACAAGTTCTTGTCGCCGCTCGCTGATTGCATCTTCAGCGGCCCTGATGCGTTCAGGCTTCGTGGCAGGATCGGCTTCTGCAAGCGCATCCTGGTAAAGAGTCTGCCATGAATAGGTGGAGCTGGACACAACACACCTACTTTCAACCCCCTCGCGCTTTGAAACAGTTTGACTGCGTTTTCGTGGAAATCAACCAGGTTTACGGAGTTTTACGAGGGGCGGAGTGGTGACCTGTGACTATTGACGGTTGCATTCTTTCTATCTCTTCTTCTGTCCTCCTCGCGAGCGCAGACCCGAATCCGTCGTTAATCGTGGGTGCGAGAACGCTGGCGGTGACGATATCCAAGTGAGCCGGATGTGTGAGGCAACTTTCCACTGAATGATGGGCCAGTGTTACTCGTGTTCGCGATCGTCAGAGTCCGCTTGCGTCCCTCTGATTGCTGATTTGGAGATCCCAGCCATCAGGATCAGGGAAGTGAAAGCTCTGGAACTTGCCGTTCATGTCAGGCTGCGGGTCCAGTCCCCGTTTTTCCAGTTCGGCTTTCACTTTGGCAGTGTCCCAGGGATCGACGCCCCAGGAGATGTGGTCGATCAGACCCGTAATCGTTGGTTGATTCGTACCTTCCGCTGCGTCCTCGTATCCGGCGCGATTTCGCACGATGATGCCGCCCACATTGCCAACCTTCATCGAGCACTGCTTCTGGCCATCGTCGTGAATAATCTCCCAACCCATAAGGTCGCGATAGAAAGCGGTGCTTCGCCGATAGTCGGAGACAGCATAGGAAATGTGATCGAGCCACACCGTCTGCCAGGGCGCCGCAGAGCGCGGTGGCGCGATGGTAGATTGTGCGGCTTGTTTCTGCGCGGCCGCAAGCGAAGCCGGTCCGGCCGTCATGCCAAGAGCAAGCGCCTGGATCAGTTGCCGGCGCGTCAACTTCCCCGTCTCAAAATCCTGCAGCAATCCGCTGATGATCCGCTCCATCGAACTTCCTCCGGGCTGGGCCGCCCTAATGCGCAGGAATCATACGCCTCGCTTGGAACTCTGACTATTGTGGAGGCCGGCCAACAGTCATTGGTTGCGAGTGGTTGGCACGACCTCAGCGCCTAAAGCCGGTCGGAGGTGGCCCGGGATATCGCAGCGCTGAAGCGCTGCGCCACCCAAAGGCAGTCTCTGGCCGTTAGCAATTAGCAGTTAGCGAGGAGACGCGGCAAGCCGCGTCTCTACCAAAAAATTCCGGCAAGCTGAGTAGTATCGGCGTTTTCGCAAAATATCCTGCCAATGCTGAGACGCGGCAAGCCGCGTCTCTACCAAGAAAATTTTGGATTTGAACTGAAGAGCGAGAACTGAGTTGCAATAACCGGGAACTGGGGCCTGGTTTCTATCCAACCGCACCTTTGAAAAAGATGTCGGTGTATTGGCGGACAATTTCGGCGCCGGTGAGCGGGCCGTCCGGTTTGTACCACTGGTAGATCCAGTTGATCATGCCGAGCAGTGCGAATGCGGCGGCACGCGGCGTGACCCGCGATGCCGACCCGCGCTGGCGCTGCACGTCGGCGATCAGGTTTTCGGTGAAGTGGATGTAGTCTTTCTTGCGGCCGTTGATTTTTCTGCGCAGCGTGGGCGGTAGAGGATGGTTCTCGTGCAACATCACCGTGACCTCGCGGTCCTCTTCGCTCAATACCACTTCGATGTGCAGCTTTATGAGTGTGCGCAGCCGTTCTTCCGGGCTCTCGACCTTGCGTGCCGCATTAATTACGCGATCCTCGGTGATGTCCATGGCATGCGACATGATGTTGTAGAGGATCTCGTCCTTGGATTGAAAGTGGTGATAGAGGCCGCCCTTGGAGAGCTTTAAGGCGGCTGCGACATCGTTCATTGAAGTCGCGTCATAGCCCTGTTGCTGGAAAAGGCGGGCGGCTGTGCGCAGGATCTCCTGCCGGGGTTCAACGGTCGCTTCGCGCTGCATCATTGAGATGGTATCGCGGAACAGGATGTTTGTTCTATCCGAAAGAGTTCAGCGAATGACCGCGAAGTGCGCGCACTCCTGAGCGGTAGGAGGGCTTGTGCTGCCTTCGGTGTTCGGGTCAGCGCGGAGCACATTCTTCTCGGTTGTACAAAACCGTCGGATCCCCGTGTGGTTATAAGCGGCGGGGGCGGCACCAGCTACGTAGGTGCTGTTCACTCCATTGGCGAGATCGCCGCCGGTCACTGCGAAAACGTATCCGGCTTTGGAGCCGCTCGCCAGTCCCTCATCGATCAGGCAGGCTGCATCCGGTGAAGGCTTGCAGTCTTCCGGCCCGCCTAAAGCGGGGAGTGAAGTGGCGTAGCCGTGATCGGTGTAGGTCGTCTGATAGGAGGTCTGCGCGGTCTGGATCGCCCGCAGTGACGCTGCAGCGGAGGTTTCGTTTCCATGAATCTTGACAGCTGTCAGGCTTGGGATCGTGATCGCGGCAATGATCACAATAATGGCGAGCACAATCAGCAGTTCCATGAGAGTGAAACCGCGAGACAGTTTCATATCGCGCTCCGCGCGGATTCTGTTGATCCGCTATTGTCCGGTCAGGCCGGATGCCAGAGGAACGCGAATGCAGCGATGGCTTGCAAAAAAAATCAGAATCGAGTCAAAGCCGCGGCGGAGTGCATCTCGAATGCTGCCCTAACCGCGCGGCTAATCGGATCTATCGCGCTCGCCTCTTCGGCGCGCCGGCATTCGGCGGAGCCATCTCGTCGGCTGTCGTGAACACCGGTTCGATGTCGGTCGGGATGGTTTTCAGGCCGTCGAGCGACTGTTTCAACGCTGGCCGGATCACGCCAAGCGTGTCCAGCAACTTCTTCGCGCCTTCGTAGTCGCCCTCCGCTTCGAGAGTCAGTAATTCATGATCGAGCTCCGCGACGGCAGTCTTGATCTTCGACATCTCGACGTAGTACGTGCCATCGTCGTGGCGCCCGAAAGCCCCCTTGTCCGTCAGGTAATTGAACTGGACGGCCATGCCCTTGCCATGAGCGTCGTTCAATCCGAAGCGCAGGCTGCGGAAGGACGAAGCGAGATAGGTGGTGTAGAGCTGGCGCTGGGCGGCTTCATCGGATGATAGGGTGCCACTCAGTCCCATCTCTTTCGCGTGGTCCATCATGTACTGCAGGGCGAAGAGACCAGTGACGTCAGCTTTGGCTTCTTCGATCGCGCTGTAGAGCTCTTTTAATTGCTCGCGGGGGTTTGTTTCCTTGCCATTGACCTGGATCTGGTGCGGTCCGAGCCCGTGCATGAGTTCGTGAGCCAGGATGTGAGTGAAGAAGGAATCGAAGTTCACGTCGACCATGGCGTTCTTGGCGAGCATGCGGCGGGCGATGGGCAGCAGGACGCTGTGGAATTTTGCTTCTTGGACGTTTTTCAGCATCACGCGCTTGCTGCCTTTTTGCTGTACTACGCGCTCATCATTGGGCAAGTTGTAGGCAGCGGTCTGGACGCCGTGGGCGCCGTCGCCTGCGCTCAGGATCTCGTCGACCACGCGGATGGGCGCCGCCGCGCCTAACTTGGGATTGCGGTACTTGGAGTCGATGGGCAGATTGTCTTCGATCTGCTGCAGGTTTTTCGTGAAAGCGGCGAGTTTCGCTGTCTCGTGATCGTCGCGGAGATTGATGTATGCCTCGAACGAGGCCTTATAGCCGAACAGTTCGTCATTGTAGGTCTCGTAGGGGCCGATGGTGACATCGAGAGGCGCATCGAGATCCATCCACGCCATGTCGCTCTCGTAATAGTCGTTGGAGAGAAAGGCGGCGGCGCGCTTCTGCAGAAACTTTTTCAGCGAAATGTTGTCGGTCAGTTCCATTGCCTCGCGCAACAGAGCCGCGGCCTTGGTCAGTTCCGTTTTGTACTCGTCGCTAAAGGGAACGCTCCTGAACTCGCCCTTCGCGTCTCCCGTGCGGATGACGGTGAAAAATCCTTTGGCCTTCGCTTGATCGGCCTCTGGCAGAGACGCTACCCATTTTTCAAAATCCTCTTTCGTCATGTCCTCGGGATAAAAGTTCGCGCCGAGCGGTTTGCGCGCGGGCACGCCAGCGAGGAAGGCTTTGTGCTCGTCGATCTCCGACCAAGGACCTTTGTTGAGCCAGAAATAGTGGAGGCGCGCTTTTCCGAGAGGTGTGGTGTCCTGCTTGAGGCGAGCGTAGAGCGCCAAATTCCCCGACCAATATTGCTGCATGAAAACGGTGTCGATGAGGCGTCCTGCTTCGATGAGCTTTACCAGGGCCTGACGATCGCCATCTGAAAGCTTCGAGGTATCGACGCGGATCGAAGTGGGGGCAAAGCGGGCCGTCATTTGCTCCAACTGCGGCAGGCTGGCGGCTGCGGTGGCTTTGGAGGTTTGTTGCGCGGCAAGGGGCATCGTTGAAATTGCCAGCAGGGCGATCAACAAGAAACGAGATCTCATTTGCTATCTCCGGTCTTGCCGAGACTGGAAAACCACACATCATAGCAGCCGCTATTTATTGGTGTTTGGCTTGTGGTTTATCAGCGAAGTGTCGAAACGAGCGTCGACGCGGTGCGAGGCGGAATGTCTCGTTCACGTAAATAATCGTAAAAAAGCTAACCGAGGAGTGCTTGACGCATCTAACGAACTAGGCAGAACTGCAGTCCCCACCCCCTTTGAAGCGGCTGTTGCACGGACGGCCGGGGGTGGGAACTGCGGTGTTCGTGTGACCGCCAGTTTCGATACACTAGTGGAATGAAATCCCCGTTTTGCCCCTCTCGGCTGACACTGTTGTTCCTTCTGTTTTGTGGATTCCTGCTCCCAGCCTATGCACAGGAAGGCGCGCTCGATAAATCCCAGCCGAAAGGGATTACTGTCGACGACATCATCAAGCGTTTTGCCGCCAAGGAAAAGGAATTCAAGGAAGCGCGGGATCAGTACACCTACCGGCAAGAGGTAACGGTGAAAACGCCCGACGATGGCGGTCAGTACCGCGAAGTGTTCGATGTTCTGTTCGATGACAAGGGGAAGCGGCTGGAAAACGTGGTGTTCGCGCCGCAGAGCACGCTCGCGCAGTTGCAGATGACGCGCGAAGATTTCGATGACATACGCAACCGCCTGCCGTTCGTGCTGACCAGCGACGAGATTCCGGAATACGACATCCTTTACGTCGGACAGCAGCAGGAAGACGAACTGCACACCTACGTATTTGACATTGCGCCGAAAGCGATCGAAAAGAACAAGCGGTATTTTCAGGGACGCGTCTGGGTTGACGACAAAGATTTTCAGATCGTGAAGACTTTCGGGAAAACCGTTCCTGACATTCGCAAGAAAAAGGGGCAGGAGAACCTGTTTCCGAAGTTCACGACCTGGCGCGAGCAGATCGACGGGCAATATTGGTTTCCCACCTTTACCAAGGCTGACGACACACTGCACTTCTCCTTCAATTCGGTTCGCATTATCGAGATTGTGAAGTACGAAAACTATCAGCGGTTCGGATCGAAGGTGAAGATCACCTACGAAGGCAAGAATGTCGAGAAGGGTACAACCTCACCCGACACGCAGAAGCCGGCAGATCAAAAGCCGGAAGATCAGAAGCCGCAGTAGCGGCAGTCAGCAATCAGCATTCAGTAATCAGCATTCAGCGTTTACCAACGCAGCCGCATTCATTCATTTTCAGAGCGGACGCGTCCCATCTACCAGGTTCGCAAACGATGAGACGGTACACCGGACAGGCCAAATGCACCAGCGAACTGAGTGCTGACTGCTGAGTGCCGGCTGCCCTACTTCACCGCCTCCAGGGGCGTGAGGGTAAGAGTGCACACGGATGCGGTGCAGGTAAGCGTTCCGCGGTGGACGATCTTGATCGAGGAAACGTCGGGGAACTTGACAGGATAGACAGCCTTCATCAAGGCATCGTCAGCGCTGCGCAGACTCTCGTCCCCACTGACGAAAACCGCACGTTCGGGCTTGTTCGATCCATCAAAGACCAACGTGAATTGCGCGGTGCCGACCTTTCCCGCGGCGGGCAGCTTCACCGAGCGTGCCTGCAGGAAAGTCGCTTTGCCCTGCACCAATTGAGTCTGCGCGTCCGAAGGGCTTGTCGATAGTTTCTGCAATTCGTCGGTCGATTTCTGGACATCGGCACCACCGGCCGCGACGGCCATCGCGAACATTATGCGAGCTTTCTCTTTCTGTCCTTCTTCTTCGTAAACGCGCGCGAGACGGTTGGCCACGGTACCGGAACGGTTGAGAAGCCAGGCGGACTCCAGGAACTGCAGGGACGACATGTTTTCCTTGCGCAGGAATGAAGCCCACCCGATGCGAGCCCAGGCGAGCGACACAAACTTCATGGCTGAGAAGACCGACGCGTTCAACTGGTCGTAGTCGCCGGAATCGAAGTGATCGCCAATATCGTCAAGGGCTCGGCGGGCATCGCTGGTCGATTGCGCCGGGTCGGCATCGTCGCGAAGGGCCGCTGCGAAGACGTCATCGCCATTGGCCCCGCCTTCACCACCGGTGACGCCCTTAGTGAGAGCACGCGCCTTCTCGGCATCGCCGGTACGGGCATAGACCTGCGCAAGGGCGAGCTTTACCTCCGCGTCGTCGGGTGAAATTTTCGAAGCGGACTCGAGTTCGGTGCGCGCGTCCGCATCTTTCTTCTCGGAGGCAAGCAGCAGCCCAAGGCTCTTGTGTGCCGATGGATCGAGCGGCACGATTTCCAGATGCTTGCGGTAAGAGGTGATTGCCTCGTCGGTTTTCCCGGTCTGCTCGAGTTCGTCAGCGAGTTCGCGATGCGCGCTCTGGCTGTACGGATCGAGTTCGATTTGTTTCTGGAAAGCTTTGATGGCGTCGTTGTGGTCGTTCAGGCCGGCATAGGCGCGGCCCAGCAGTTCCCAGACTTCATCCTGCTTCGCGTCCTGCTCGGTGACACGGCGGAAAAGGTCGGAGGCGGATTTGAAATCATGCCGCTGCAGCGCGCCACGTCCGGCCTTCATCAGATCGTCAGTCGTGCCGCTTACGCCGGCGACTGCGGCAGCTTCAGCAGCGCGCGAGGCTGGCGTGATCACGCAGGTCAGATTCTGGAGCGCGTCCTGGAGCAGCACGCTGCGCATCGATTCGAGGTCGGATTTCTGCGACGCTGGGATTTCGTTGACGCGTAAGACGAGATGCCGTTCAGCTTCGAGAACGTTTTTCGTCACACTGTACTTCGATGAGTACTCGCCATAGTCGCGTGAGATGCGGACCGGCACCGGCGGCTGCACATCGAAGTTCGCAGGAAATACGAGATGTGCGCGGTAGGTAAGTTCGGTGGCGGGGCCAACGTCAATCGGATCCATTGGCTTGCGGCTGCCCGAGACTGCCTTCATCCCGACCGGCGGAAGTGGAACAGCGCGGTCGACGCGGCCCGGAACCACAAAATAACTGTCGCGATGCAGGCGGTAGTGCAGGTGAAAGGGCTTGGAAGTGTCTTCGAGCGAACTGATTGAGATTTCGGAGACATCGCCTTCAAGACCGAAGGCGCGAGAAACGAGTTCGACGATGCGCTGCCACTCGGATTGCGCAAGAGAACGGAAGTCCACGCGCAGCGGGACATCGCTATCGCCGGTCGCGGTCAGATCGACGGTCGCGTCGAGCGCACCGGTTTCGGTGAACTTGCCATCGACAAGAAAGTTTTCTGTGTTCTTCACGGGAGCATCGGAAGGTGTGCGATAGAGGCCTGCATTCGAATCTTCGGCCGCGAGTAGCCCTTGCTTGTTGCGCAGTTGATACAGGATCAGGCCGAATGGTGCGACCTCGGTTGTGCTGTCGAGCCAAGTGAAATCTTTGCCGAGCCGGGCCGCGGTGATGACGTGATCGAACTGCGCGGGCGAGGGAACATCGGGATCGAGCTTCTGATCGCTGTGAATCAGCACGGGATAACTCTGAATTCCTTCGGCACTGAGCAGCGCCGCCAGCAGCGTGTGCTTGTCCTTGCAGTCTCCGTAGCCGTTTAGCAGGACTTCAAGCGACGTGTGCGGCTGATAGCGTCCCACTCCGAACGATAAGCTGACGTAGCGGATGTTGCGGCCTACGTAGTCATAGAGCCGCTGTGCCTTTTCGGTGGGAGTAGTGGCTCCCTGGGTGATCTCGTCGGCCTTCTTGCGAATCTGATCATTGACGACTACCTGCTGAGCCTGAAGCTTGGCGTACCAGTGCGCGAGCTGCTGCCAGTCGAGGAAAGTGGTGAGTTGAACGTCGAGGATGTTTTCGTCTTCATCGCGAATGGATGACGACTTTTTCGGATTCCGATCGGGAACAATGTCCTGGACGACCCAGGTATAGATGCGGCGATCTCCGCTGTCGCGTGTTTCGTACTTCCGCTCGGGGCTTTTCAGGTGAATGGTGCGAGCCTTAGGGATGTCGATTTCGAGGCGGTCCTCTTTGACGGCTGCCTCGCGGGGGAAGGAATACTCGTACCAGAATTCTCCGGGCACGAGCGAAGACGTTACGTGCGTGGTGGTCTGGTATTCGAGGATGTCTCCGGGACGAAGTCCGACCACGCTGACGTGCTTCTCGCGATAGTCGCTATACATCGGAGCAGAGCGCAGCACCTCGGGAGCGAAATCCTGCAAGGAAGAGTTCGGAGTAGGAACGACCTCGCCGTCCGGTTTGCGCACGCGCACGTAATCGACGTCGATGGATTCGAAACCGCTGTTGTAGCCGAAGACGAGCTGTCCGTAGGCCTGGACAGCGGCTTCGCTTTGAATGCGGATGACGGCCTGCGTGACCCGCTGTCCCGTGCCGTCGTTTTCATAACGGACGTGGTTGGAGATGAGATCGAAGACGACAGCTTCCTGGGAAGTGTTAGAGGGACCGGCCGCACTCGGATTCTGAGCGAGCGCCCCGATCGACAATATAAGTAGAAGAGCGAGCCGTGAATACATGGAAGGTTTCAAAGTTTCATGGTGTCAACGTTTTAAAGTGACGGTCCCTTGCACTCAGGAGAGCGAAGCAAAAAGTCGGTTCAGGAGTCCGAGTGTTTGATAGGTCTGCCTGGCAAGACCTTGCACTCTGAAACGGAGCGCTCTTCCCGAGCTCAGTAAAACAGATACTTCCTCCACTTGTCGTCGGAGTGGCCTATGAGCCGCATGATGTGGCGCGAGGTATGCAGGTTAAAGGCGCGAGGTTCGCGCATCAGGATCATGTTGGCTTCGCGCGGAAGTTGATTCCCCTTGCGGCGGTTGCACGGATGGCAGCAGGCGACCAGGTTCTCCCAGGTCGACAAGCCTCCGCGCGAACGCGGAATGACGTGGTCGAGTGTGAGTTCGCCCGAGGGCAGAGTGGTCTCGCAGTACTGGCAGGTGTTGCGGTCGCGCAAGAGAATGTTCTTGCGAGAGAGCGCCCGAGATTGATGCGGTATGCGGCGATATTCGAGAAGGCGAATCACCGAGGGCACGCGCATGGCCACCCGTGCCGCATGCAGGAAGTGTCCATTCTCTTCTTCCGTCATGGCGATGCCCTTGAGCACCAGAACGATGGCACGTCGCGCAGCACACACGTTGATGGGTTCGTAGGAAGCGTTCAGCACCAGCACCGGCTGGTGCAACGCATGGCCGTCTCCATCCTGGTGCAGCCCTGCGGCGATGACCGCCGGTGGCAGGTGCGACGACCGCCCATTCCCGAAATTGTGCATCCGCAAGGACATGACTTAAACGTGCGCCGCCATCACTTGCTCGTTCTGGCGGTCTTCTGATGGCTCATCGGGAACAACAAATACATCGGCAACCTTCAATGTTCGTGCAACGGTGGCAACCCAGACCTGGGAGGCTCCGGCTTTGCGCAGAACTCGCGCGCACTCGGAAGCGGTGGTGCCGGTCGTGTAGACGTCATCGACGAGCAACACGTAGCGATTTGCGATCCCCGCCGGTCTGCTGACGGCGAAAGCGCCACGAAGGTTCTCTCTTCTTTGATGTCGAGTAAGCCCAATCTGTGATCCGGTCTCGAGCGTGCGGGCCAATACTCCGGTGGAAAGCGCGAAGCGTTCGGGCTCTCCGAGTTGTTTTAGCGCTGCGGCTGCAATCAGTTCGGACTGGTTGAAACCGCGTTGTGCGTGCTTGCGCGCATGCAGCGGAACGGGAACCAGAGCGATCGCGCCGGCAGGAATGCGCTGCTCGAGGCCGGAAATAACCTCAGCCATCATCCTTCCCAGAACATTCGCGGCTGGACGTACCTGCTGGTACTTGAGCAGATGAATGAGGTCCCGCAGGCCGGCGGAGTAACTGCCATAAGCTGCCGCACGCTCGAATCGCGGATGCGCCCGCTGGCAGAGCCCGCACGTGGCGTCACCGCGATCGATGAACGCAGGCGAGAATAGCGCCTCTCCGCAAACGCTGCAGAACGAACCGTGCAGAGGGCGTATCGCATCAAGGCAGTGCTGGCAAACCGGAAGCCTGGAAACTTCGATTAACGGGGAACCGCAGATGCGGCAATCGGCAGGGAAGAGAGTAAAAAATAAACTGGCAGCCGTCTGCTTTGCCCAGTCGGCGAGTGAACTACCGGCGTGGCCCTGGGTAGCCCGTATTCGAAACCCGGTACTGCTGAAGACGGCCTCCCGTAACCCGGAAGCACCTGGGGCTCCAGCCCGGGCTACAAACAAGAGTATAGCCGCGTCCTATCACGTTAGGCAACGCGCCCCTTGTGACCAATGGCTTGCGCCGTTTGGTCTTCTGGTTCCGAATGCGCGTGGTGCTGTCGCTCCATTGCGGGCACGGTCTTTAGTGCGAATGAACGCCGATAACAACGCTCGCATCGAACTGGACGTAACAGGAACAGCGCCAGAATATGCTTCTCGAAGAACCCTCGGGGACGCGAGATATAAACTTCTCGACCGCCACATTCAGAGCAGTGGAATTCCTCAAAAAGCCGGCTCCAAGAGGCGGGGACAAAAGGAGACACAAACACCTCCAAGCCTTGATCTGAGTTTTAACCCCGACAATGCGACGAAGTTGCGTGGTGATGGGGCGCGCCGAGGAGCGGCTCCAGGAGCTTTTGCGCACTGCTCATTGGGCTGTATGCACTTGTAAACCAGTGGTTTGGCGTGTTATGGTGCGCCGTCTTCTGCTAATGTGAACGAACGCGTGTGAACCTGCAATTCATTTTCAAGACGAGGACCTTATGAGTACCTCTACTGTGAATGCCCCCGGAGTTGTCCGCAAGCACCGGCCCTACGTTCCCGAAACCATGGAGATGAAGGAGTTTACGTTCCGGGCCGTGCTGATCGGACTCTGCCTAACGGCCATTCTGGGATCTGCAAACGCTTACCTTGGCCTGAAGGCTGGGATGACGATTGCAGCGACGTACCCGGCAGCTGTCATCTCGATGGCTATCTTGAGGCTGTTGAAGGGTTCGCTGCTCGAAGAGAACATCGCGCGAACGGTCGGCTCAATCGGTGAGTCGGTGGCAGCCGGCGCAATCTTTACGATCCCGGCATTTGTCATGGCTGAATTGTGGGCGCCTCTGTCACCGTGGCCCCCAACTGCCGAATATTGGAAGTCGGTTGCCCTGATGGTAATCGGCGGCACGCTCGGAATCCTTTTTGTAACTTTGTTACGCCGCGTGATGGTCGAAGATCCCGACCTGCCCTTCCCGGAGTCGGTCGCAGCTTCAGAGATTCATAAGGCTGGTCAACAGGGCGCGACGGCGGCGAAGATCTTGTTCGCGAACATGGGCTTCGGCGGCTTTATGTACTTGCTTGGGGCCATCAACGTATTCAATCCCAACAACACATTCCCAATCACTATCGGTAATCTTGGCAAGAAGTTGTTGCTGCGCACTAGCACCAACCCTAACGTAGCAACGACCGTCACCGGCGGTACCACCATTTTCACCGCTCCTGATGTCAGCCCAGCGTACCTCGGAGTCGGTTACATCATAGGCCCCAGGTTAGCTGCCTTGAACTTTGCAGGAGGTGTGCTCGCGTGGGGACTGCTCGTTCCGCTCCTAACCTTTACATTGGGCCCGTACATTCAAGCGGCACAACCCGAAGGGCAAACAATTTCCTGGACTCTGCTCGCGGGGGCGATCTACTTCTCGATTGTTCGCCCAATCGCCGTGGGAGGCATGTTGGTGGGCGCTTCCTACACTCTTTTCAAAATGCGAAAGCAATTGGCTCTCGGCATGGGTCGCGCCGTTTCTGACCTGAAGAAGTCAGCGGCCGTACATGCTGCGACCAACCGGACAGAGCGCGATCTGCCTGCCAAAGCCATCTTTGTGGGCGTCGGGGTCGTCTTTGTTGCGATGATTCTGCTCTACCACTTCTTCATCAGCGGGGCTGGAACTCTATCCAGTTCTCAGGTGCTCAGCGGATCTCTCGTGGCTGCCGGTGTCATGATCATCATCGGATTTTTCTTCGCCGCAGTTTCCGGAAATCTGGTTGGCATGATCGGATCTTCGAATAATCCGGTCTCTGGTCTCACTCTTTGCACCCTAGTCATCGCCGCCCTACTCATGGTCGCGCTCGGCGTTTCAGGAACGGGTGGAGTCGCCGCTGTGCTCGGGGTGGCGGCAGTCGTCTGCGTTTCATCCGCGGTTGCTGGTGAAATGTTGCAGGACCTGAAGGTCGGACACATCCTTGGCGGCACCCCGTCGAAAATGCAAGTCGGTGATTTGTTCGGCATCGTGGTCGCGTCGCTTGTTCTTTTCTTTCCAATCGCAATCCTCGCTAAGGCCTACCATTTCGGCAGCCCTGCGCTTCCTGCCCCGCAGGCCGGACTAATGGCCATGCTCTCAAAGGGTATCGTTGGCGGCGACATGGCCTGGCCGCTCGTGATTGTGGGAATTTTGATGGGGTTCGTCGCGATCCTGATCGAAGTGAAGAGCGTGATGCTGTTTGCGGTCGGTATGTATCTACCGCTCGGAACAACCTTCGCAATCTTTGTCGGCGGCGTATTCCGCTGGGTCACCGATAAACTCCGCGACCGCCGCGGTTACAACGATGCACAAAAAGCGCGCGTCGACAATGCCGGAGTGCTGACTGCCTCGGGCTTGATCGCCGGCGAGGCGCTGTGCGGCCTGGTCATCGCCGGCTTGGTCGGATCGAACCATGACGTAACCTTGTTCAAGTGGACACCGTCATACTTCCTGGCCTTAGCTGCACTCGCGATCCTGGCATTGGTCATGATCCGGGTGCCGCTGGCGAATGCGGGACGTCCGGAAGATCCGGCGCCGCCGACGGCGATCATGTGAGGGCGTGAGCGAAGCAGGAGTCGCTTGCCATTATCCTGAGCGAAGCGAAGGATCTTCTTGAGGTCAGAGATCAGATCGCAGGGTTCAATTGTGCCCTGCAGTTTGAGCTTTTTAGCCACGAAGGACACTAGGCCGCACGAAGGAATCTGAAGCGGGTTGATTTTCCTTCGTGTTGCGTTGTGTGCTTCGTGGTTTTTGTTTATGTCAATCGTGGAAAACATTGCTCGCGTGCAAGAGCAGATTGCTGCGGCCGCCCGTCGCGCTGGGCGAAATCCGCATGAGATCACGTTGATGGCGGTTTCGAAGACCTTCTCCGGGGAACGAATTCAGGAAGCCTATCAGACAGGCCTGCGCGTGTTCGGCGAGAACCGCGTGCAGGAGTTCGCCGGGAAAGCAGAGGCTCTGCGGGACCTGGCGGGCGCGAAGTGGCACCTGATCGGTCATCTACAAAGCAACAAAGCAGCAAAAGCAGTGGAGTTGTTTGGCGCGGTTGACTCGGTCGATTCGGTCCGGCTGGCCGAGAAGCTGAACTCGGCCGCGCAGAGTGCGGGCAAGACCCTGCCGGTGCTGATCGAAATCAATGTCGGAGGCGAGGAAGCAAAGAGCGGCGTCGCGCCGGAGTCCGACGAACTGGAAGCCATGCTGGAGCGGGCGCCGGTTTGGAAGAACCTGCAAATCCGTGGGTTGATGACCGTGCCGCCGTACACAGACGATCCAGAGGGTGCGCGGCCCTATTTCCGGCAATTGCGCCAGATTCGCGAGCAGATCGCGGCGCGCCGTTGGCCGGCTGTCAATATGGATGTTCTTTCCATGGGGATGTCGCACGATTTCGAAGTGGCGATCGAAGAGGGATCGACCTGCGTGCGGGTGGGGACTGCGATTTTCGGGAAGAGAAAGTGAGTTCACCACAGAGACACAGAGTCACAGAGAAAATCAAAATCTGGGGTTACAGGGCGTTACGCATGGATCCGGCAGCTGCAAAGGAATTCTTGATCTCAAGAGTCGTCAAAGAAGCTGCACGCGAACAGATCTCTCTCTCCGAAATAGAAAGAAAGATGTTGTACTTCACGGAATCTCAACCGTCATTGGCCGTCCTGCACGAGGTAAATGCCACATTCGAACGCGAATATGACCGCGACGAATACGAACGGAAAGTAGCAGGTCTTCTACAACGAGCGCGCGAGCACGATGTCGCACAGTCGCCCGCCGCGGGGCAGCAATGGAACGACGCAATCGAGTCGCTGAAATCCGAAGACCACTACATCCTTGTGATGCTGTATTGTGCCTTCCCCGGAGACCGCCAGTTGCTTCTTCCAACTCATCGCGTGCGGGATTTTGTGCTCTACGTCGCGATCAGCATCGCGCTCGTCGCACTGCTCGTTGTAGTTGCAGAATTGCGAAAGTGAAATGAAGAAAATGGCAACCGTAGTCCAGCAAGATTTGATAAGAAATAGCGGTTCCTCAGTGTCTCTGTGGTAAACAGGCTTTCCAAGCAATGACTCTGATTCAAAACACGGAGGCCGGTTCGACATTCGCGGTCAAGGTTCATCCGCGGGCGAAGAAGAACGCCATCACGGGCGAGGTCGGGGATGCACTGAAAGTCTCATTGACCGCTCCGCCAGTAGACGGCAAGGCTAATGACGCCTGCATCGAGTTCTTCGCGAAAGTTTTGAAGGTGCCACGCTCGTCCGTTACTATTGCTGCCGGCCAGACCAGCCGTAACAAGGTGATGCGTGTAGCTGGGTTGTCGGCGGAAGAAGTATTGAAGCGATTGGGTAGAACATGAAACGCAACATCCGCGACAGAGACACGGAGTCACAGAGAAAGTCTTTTCACGAATTTGTCGGAAGCAACGTCGAGGAGTATCTCGGGAGCCACTCTTGACCTTTTCCGAACGTCTGCAGGAAGTCCGCACGGGATTTGAGCGCGCCTTCTGGATTGCCAACATCACCGAAATTTTCGAGCGGCTGTCGTACTACGGCGCCTTCGCCTCACTCGCCCTCTATCTCCAGGGAAAGCTCAACTTTTCGACCGAGCAGACGGGCACGCTGACCGGCCTATTCGGAGGCATGGTGTGGTTCATGGCGATCTTTGGCGGTGCCGCCGCTGATCGCCTTGGGTTCCGTCGCGCGCTGTCGCTTGCTTACCTCATCCTTGCGGTTGCGTATTTTCTGATTGGGTCGATCGCGGCTCCGTGGCTTGCTCCGATTCGCAACGCGTTGCCGCTGGAACTGTTCGTGGGCTTTATTCTCATCCTGCCTGCACTTGGGGTTGCGCTGGTCAAGCCATGCGTGGTCGGGACCACGGCGCGCGCTTCGAAGGAAAATGTCCGATCCATCGGGTATTCGATTTACTACACGATGGTTAACATCGGCGGTGCTTTCGGGCCGTTCTACGCTTCGTGGGCGCACCGCGCGCTCGGCGTGGAGAACGTCTACCGTATAGCGGCGCTCAGCGTCTTTCTGATGTTCTTCGTAGTCGTGCTGTTTTTCAATGAGCCGCACAAAGCTGGCGATGCTCCCATTCCGTCAATTGCTACGGTAGCGAGAAATTTCTGCGTGGTTGTCGGCAGAGCCTGGATGGTGCTGCCCGCGCTGGGCATCGCGCTCGTGTTGCGAATTTCGATGTTCTTCCTGTCATACGCAATTCCGTGGTGGGTTTGGGTTGTGCTGCTCGGTGTCGTTCTGGCTGGAGCCAGCCGCTTTCTCTGGTTTCTTATCCTGTTTACCGGTTACTGGATCGTGTTCTGGCAGCAATACATCAGCTTGCCGGGATATATACAGAACTACATCGACGCGAACGCATCGGTGGAACTCATTCTGGTGACCGACGGTTTCACGGTCATTCTATTCACGTTGTTGATGAACGTTGCGACTCGCAAAATTCCCGCATTTCCAGCGGTGATTCTGGGCACCGTCATCACTTCGCTTTCGTGGCTCATTCTTGCATCCAGGCCGTCAATTTGGGCGGCGGTGGCGTCACTCTTCGTTCTCGCTCTCGGCGAAATCATTCAGGCTCCACGCTACTACGAATACATCTCGCGGCTCGCGCCCCCGGGGCAGCAGGGTACGTATATGGGCTTCGCGTTTCTCCCCATCGGCATCGGCTCGATCATCGGCGGATGGTTTGGGGGGACGATTGTGCATCACTTCGGAGAAGTCACGCACCAACCCGCGCGGATATGGTGGAGCGTGACTGCCGTAGGCCTTGTGACCGCCGTGCTGCTTTGGATCTACGACCGCGTGGTAAAAACGCCGCGAACCGCTTCTGCAGAGTAAGCTTCGAAATCCCACCGAAAAACGGCATGCGCAGCTCACAGCTTTTTCCCAGCGAGTTGCGCTATGATGTCGGCCCCAACGGTCATGGCCACACGGAAAATCACTCCCGCCTATATCGCCGATCACATCCGGCGCGTGCTGAAAGATGGAGGCTCGGCGCCGCACGCCGCCGAGGTGCAGTGGTTCTTCAAGGAAGAAGTGATATCACGCGGATGGTACACCGCCGAGATGCGCAAGGTCGCCGTGCGTTTTCGGCGCGCGATTGTTCGCGAGCAAGGACTTCCTTTCCTGGTTCAAGTGGCCGACAAACTGTTTACAGGAGAAATTCTGGAAGAAAAAGTCTTTGGCGTGTTTCTGCTGGAAAACCAGACTCACCTTCTGGGCCGGAAGGAGTTCGCGCTGTTCGTGTCGTGGCTCGATCGGGTCAGCAGTTGGGCTGATCATGATGGTCTTGTGCATTACCTGTTGTCGCCGATGGTGGCGGAGAATCCAGCGTGGGCGTGCGAAGTTTTTCGCTGGGCAAAGTCACGGAACCGCTGGCGCCGCCGCGCTGCATGTGTCGCGCTGATTCGTGGAGCGCGCGCGAAGAAATTCTTCCCCGAAATTGTGCGACTGACGGCGGCGTTGATCGACGACGAAGACGATATGGTCCAGAAAGGACTGGGCTGGCTGCTGCGGGAGACGGCGAAGTACGATCCCAAGCGAACCGTCCCTTACCTGATGAAAATCCGTAACGGTACCCCGCGTCTAGTACTGCGCACTGCATGCGAAACGCTGCCGGTAAGCTCGCGGAAGCGAATTCTTGCTTAGCGGCCGTCGGCGGCCGCCCCGCGCAGAGTCATGCAGGTGCTGGTGGCATGAGCGACGAGGCTGCCTTTTTCGTCGCGTACGTCGCAGTCAGTGAGACCGATGGTTCTCCCCGACCGAATCACTCTTCCTTCGGCCACCAACTGCCCATTCCACACAGGCTTGAGGAAGTTGATCTTCAATTCGAGCGTGGTGAAACTCTCGTTCTCCGCGAGAGTGGACGCGTACGCGAGTCCCATGGCGGCATCGGCGATATCGCACAGAACTCCGCCATGCAGCGTCCCCATGGGGTTGGCATGTTGTGGTCCCGCCTTCAATTCGACGACGGCTCGGCCTTCGGAAACCTCCGTCAACTCGAAGCCGAGGAGCTTCGCGATCGGCGGCGGTTCCAACTCGCCGCGCAGCACAGCCTGGATACGGTCGAGCATGCGTCTGGTTTTTACTTCAGTTGATTGGCTCATCGACAGTTCATCCAAATCAAAGGTTCTCTACGGAAAAACGCTCAGTCGAGATAAATCTCATCCGCGTAACACCAGCGCCAGTCTTCGCCGCGTTCAAACGACTGGATGATCGGATGCTTATCATGGTGATAGTGCTTGAGTGCGTGCTTGTTCTTTGACGACTCGCAACAGCCAACATGCCCGCAGGAGAGGCAAAGGCGGAGGTGCACCCAAGTGTCGCCCATCTCCAGACATTCTTTGCAGCCGGTACCGCTGGGTGTAACTTTTCGAATCTCTGAAAGGTGTGTACAGGTCGTCGCGCTCACAAGAAACTCCTCTCGCCCAAAGCTCCAAGCAACCCTTATAGAGTTCGGCGCGATTCAGGAGGATGCAAAAACTGTAGGTAGCTCAGTGCCCCTGATCTTCCAGATATTTCTCGACTTCGAGCGCGGCCATGCAACCGGAGCCTGCGGCGGTGATTGCCTGCCGGTAGCGCCGATCTTGTACATCGCCGCAGGCAAACACGCCTGGTATTGAGGTGAAGACGTTTTTATGCGTGATGAGATATCCGTCGGCATCAGTCTCGAGTTGTCCGGCAAAAATCTTCGTGTTAGGAACGTGCCCGATGCCTAAAAACATTGCACTGCTCGGGAAGTCCCAGCTCTCGCCCGATTTCACATTGCGCAGGCGCAGGGCGGTGACTTCCTTCTTGCTGACGTCGAGCACATCGTCGACCACGGTGTCGGTGAGAAAGCTGACCTTGGGATTGGCCTTGGCACGATCGAGCATGATTTTCGACGCACGGAATTCCTCCCGGCGGTGGATAAGAGTTACTTTGCTGGCGAAACGGGTAAGGAAAGTTGCTTCTTCCATGGCGGAATCGCCTCCGCCGATGACAGCGATTTCCTTACCAGTAAAGAAGAATCCGTCGCAGGTGGCGCAGGAAGAAACGCCATGGCCTATCAGGGCCTGTTCGTTTGGCAGTCCTAGCCAGCGGGCAGAGGCGCCGCTCGCGATGATAAGCGTACGCGTCTGGACCGTGTCTTTGCCGATGGTCAGCTCGATCGGACCTTTGCTGAGGTCGGCTTTCACGACGTGGCCGATGCGGTATTCGGCGCCGAAGCGGGAGGCCTGCTTCCGCATGTTTTCAATCAGCTCGGGACCTTGAATGCCTTCGGGAAATCCCGGGAAATTTTCAACCAGGGTGGTGAGCGACAATTGCCCGCCGGGCTCGTGGCCTTCAATGACGAGTGGCTTCAGATTGGCGCGCGCGGTGTAAAGGGCTGCGGTGTGACCGGCACATCCGGAGCCGATGATCACAACGTTGCGAATGTCCATATTGGTAGTTAAATAGATTCAAAAAACTGGATACAGTTTCATACCGCGGTAACTCACGGATTCTTCTTGGGGACAGGCCGCTTGGGTGCCATGGACGAGGTGAGCCGGGCCAATTCCTGCGGTACCATCCGGCGAACGCCAAGCAAATCACGGTAACGGCTCATGAGTGAAGTCGCCGACTTAAAAATCGGTTCGTAAACCGATTGATCGGGCGCCGGGCCATTTTCACTGCTCGAGCAACGCGCCAACACAACCGAGGACTTTCCGAAGCGCTCAAGCTTGATTCGCGTGACCGGCGTGTCGGTTGAAAGCATGGCGGCTGGAGACACAACAGCCGAGGCACTGTCTTCGATTGAAACCTGCATCAGGTCTTTTGGCTCGCGCACGCGCAGAACGAGAGTCTCGACCATCGATTTCGGATCGACGCTGAATGAATATTGGACATTGATGAATTGAGCTGTCTCAGGAAATTCGCGGCGCACCCGCACCCAGTTGGCGGTCTCGGCGGCACCTGCCGGCAACGGCTGCTGCATGCCGGGGATCGAGGTGTTCGGATCGAGGGTGGAGCGGCCACGGGCGACTTCGTAGTCTGTGCCGAATGCCGGCTTGCCAGGGACCTTGGCCAGCGCTGAAGTCAGTTCCTTCTGCTCATCCGGCGATGGGGAACAGACGTTCAGCACGTTCACCTTGACTGGCGGTTGCTGCGCGCCGGATGGCTGCTGCGCCGCAGAGACAGCGACTCCCAGCACCAGCGTAAGGATCAGAATCTTGTGTAGAAACACGGCGAAATTGTAAATCATGCGAGCGTCGGCGGATCAGCACAGATGAGAAAGGCATGAGCTACGAGCCACCCAGCTCGAGCCCCACGGCGATTGCGGCACGACGGACAATATGGAGAGATTCGATTGGCTTTCTCTTTTTCAATCGAAGAGGGACAGCGCGGCCCGAAGCCGGCCACTTCTAATTCTGCAATCTAAGCCTTCGCGTGGCTAGGCTTCCGCGACGCCCGTCTCCGGTTCGCTGGCGCCATGACGCCGCAGCAGCTGTGGCAGATTTTGCGAGAACGCCGAGCGCGGCAGCACCATGTCGCAACCGACCTCATGCGCTTTCTGCTTCAGATCACCCTGCACATGCGACAGGAACCCGATGATCGACGTTCCTTTTTTCAACTTGCTCTTGAGCTTGGGAATCAGCGTGAGCGGTTTCGCGTTGGCATTGTTCAGATCGAAGATGATGAGCGAAGGTTTCTCGTCGCCATTGGACGTCAGCCGGTCGGTGAGATCCTTTTCGGTCTTCACGAACTCAACTTTGACGTTCATCTTTTTACCGGTTTCCTGAATTTTGGTCAGGAAGAACAGGTCTTCGACGAAGGCGAAGATTCGCGACGCGGCATCACCATTCGATGAGGGCAGCGGGTCCGGATCGGGCGGGGCGTAGGTCGCGCCTAGTCCACCACGGCGAGCGCCGCCGCGGCCTCCGTTATCGTTCCCCATCTTTGCTCGATAGCTGTGATCCATGGGCGCGGTGTAGATACCTTGCTGTTGACGATCGCGATCGCGTCCCATGGGGCCACCAGCGCCACGTCTGGGCGGACGCCGACCGCGGCGCCGTTTGTGCTTCCCTCCGCCTCCGGAGGGATGTCCCGGTCCTGCATTCATATTTTTCTCTTGTTATCCCCGGCCTGGGTTACAGGCCTGCTACTTTCATCTTCCCTGCGGTTGGCACGTGGTTGATGCAGTTTGACAACAGACCTGCAACGACAGTCTCTACCCACAGCGGCTGGATTTGTTTTTCGAGAACGATGTTCAAGCCGTCTTTGCGCCTCGGAGTTTTAGCGCGAAGGGCCAGCCGAGAAACGTGGCCGTTGGGAACAAGATGATGTTACCCATGAAACCAGCCAGCGCGCAAGAGGGGAAGTGCCTTTAGTTTTGCACATCCGGGCACTCCCACGGCTGCCCTTCTGTTTCTTTGCCAATCCGTAACCGTTCCAGCCTGGTGTTTTGCCGAAACGATTCGGTAGCGGCCCACGCCGCCTCAGAACCGAATGCACTCTCGCTGACTCCCGAGGAACACTCTTGAGATGATGCGAATACGCTGCGCGGTGCAAAAAACCACGGTGCCAAAATGGGCCGGCCCGCGACGGCAGCACTCGCATCGTGACGGCTGTCTCTAGACTGTCAGTTCGGCAGTCGAGGACTGATTTCCTAGATTGCTGCCCTTCTGCCCGAGACGAGGTTGATGATCAGCACGATCAGTGCGATCACGAGTAGCAGATGGATCAGCCCGCCCGCAATATGGAAGCTGAAGCCTAACAGCCACAGCACGAGCAAAATAACAAACAGGGTCCAGAGCATGAAGAATCCTCCCATAGCCCGAACGAGTTTCAGGCTCAGGGGCTGAGTCTAGGGGGTACCGACGGGATCAGCCATCCAGTGGAATCTGTAGGGCGTCTAGCACGAATACTCACCAGCCAGCGGGGAAGTTCTGAGAAAAGCAGGCGAAATCGCGACCTGAGCGGCAGCCAGCGGAAAACTGGAATGAAGTCCGGGGTAACGGGGCCGATAGAAAGTAGGTGAAAGCGTTTTCCACAGCAGTAATAGGTTCACCGATGGGAGAGGTGTCGCTCGGCGGGCAGCGTTTCGTGGCTGGGCAACCGATACTCGATTCGCACAACAAGGTCTACGGTTACGAGCTCTTGTTTCGCAACGGGCTGGAAGACTACTTCAAAGCCGACCACGATGTGGCTGCTCGAAGCACGCTCGATAGTTCATTGCTGTTCGGACTCGATACTCTGTGCGACCAGAAACGCGCATTTGTAAACTGCACCACCGACCTTTTGTGCAGGGACCTGATCACGCTGTTGCCGCCGAACCAGACGGTAGTCGAAATTCTGGAGATTGTGGAGCCCGAGGGCCGGGTCGTGGGAGCCTGCCGGCAGCTCAAGAAAGCGGGCTACGAGATTGCATTAGATGACTTCGCTCCAAACGATCCGCGCGAGCCGCTCGTCGAATACTCGGACATTTTGAAGGTCGATGTACGGGCGACCTCGGTGGAAGAACGCTCCGAGATGGTGCGAAAGTACGAGTTGCGCTGCAGGTTGCTTGCGGAAAAAGTGGAGACACAACCCGAATTTCGTGAAGCCCGCGAGATGGGATTCCAGTATTTCCAGGGATATTTCTTCCGCCGTCCCGAAACCATGATCGCGCGCGAGATGCCCGCGAGCCGCATTCATCATCTACGACTGCTGGAAATGGTATGCCGCGACGAACTCGATATGCGCGAACTGGAACGCTCGATCAAGATGGAAGCCTCAATCTGTTACCGCCTGCTGAGGTACCTGAACTCGCCCCGGTTCGGACTCTCGCTGGAGATCAAGTCTGTGCGGCATGCAATGGCGATTCTGGGCGAGCGCGAGCTCCGTCGTTGGGTAAGGCTGGTCGTCACGATTGGAATGGCAGAGCAGCGCTGCAGCGAACTGGTGCTGATGGGACTTGCGCGTGCGCGCTTCTGCGAATTGCTGTCGCCAAAGATGCGCACAAAGAATGACCTTTTTCTCCTGGGATTGCTCTCGGTGATGGATGCGATTCTAGAGATGCCGCTGGAGAGGATCCTCGCGCAGGTTCCAGTGGATCACGATACAAAAAGTGCCCTCTCGGGCCAGGCAAGTCCGTTGCGGCCTATCTATCGCCTGATGCTGGCACAAGAGTCGGGGGGAATGGGAAGAGGCGAGAGGCCTTGCCACACAATTGCGCCTGACGGACGAAGAGGCCTCTGAACTATGGTGGCAAGCGATGCAGTGGGCCCAGAAGGTGACGGAAGGCGTTTGAGACGGGTGGCGGTTCTCCGGATACTACTTCAGCCGGATTATGAATCGCGGAGCGGGTGGCGACTTATCAATGAAAGGGACGAGCGCTCGGCTCGTCCCTTGGGTTTTTGCCAGGACTGAGAATTTCTCCTAGGGCGCTTCGATCAGCTCCATCTTGCCTTCGCGCGTGCGGTGCAGGACCATCAATTTTCCTTTTGGATCGCGGAAGACGAAGACGTCGCGGTCGCGGAAGTGCGCTTCCTTGATAGCTTCCTCGAGAGTCATCGGGCGGAGCGCGACCGAATCTTTTGCGGGGACAAGATGCACTTCGGTTGTTCTCGCTACCGCCGGGAACTTATGCACGGTGACAGAAACCGCAGTGGTTTCCGAGAGACCAACGGCTGCTTCCAGGCTCTCCTGCTCCGGCTGGCCGTTAAACTTCTTCACCGCTTTGCGTTTCTTGCTCAGCCACTTCGTTTTGTATTTCAAGGCTTGTTTCTGCAGATGTTCCAACGCCTCATTGACGGCCGAGGTCATGTCGGTGGCCTGTGCCAGGCCGACAATCGGGCCATTCGGCGGGTTGATCGTGATCTCCGCTTTGTGACGGTGTTTTTCGACGGTGAGGATGACCTTGGTTTCGAACTTGTCTCCCAGGATTTTGCGGATTTTGTTCAGTCCGGTTTCTACAGTCTTGCGGATGGCGGGTGTGATTTCGTACTGCCTGCGGGTGTACTCCACGTTCATGAGCAACCTCCAACAGAAGTAGCCAGTAGCGGGTGGTCAGGAGCCGCTCCGCTCGGGGGTGGTTACGGCTGCTGACTACCAACTACTGGCTATTGCTTCTTGACCCTTCTCTGGTGCGTACTCGGAATCTTCATGTCTTCCCGATATTTCGCGACCGTACGTCGGGTTACCTGGATTCCCTGTGACTGCAAAATGCGAGTGATCTGTTCATCCGTCAAGGGACGCGACGGGTCTTCCTCTTCAATCAGCTTCTTCACGCGGCGCTTCAGAATCAACAATGACGTGTGGCCGCCCTCAGGCCCCTGCACGCTTTCCGAGAAGAAGTAGCGCAGCTCGAAGACACCTTGCGGCGTATGCGCGTACTTGTTCGCGACCGCTCGACTGACGGTCGAAGGATGCACGCCAATTTCTTCTGCCACTTCCTTGATCATCATCGGCTTCAGATGGTCGATGCCGCGCTCGAGAAAATCCTGCTGGCGGGCAACGATCGAGTAGCAGACCTTCATGATTGTCTGCTTTCGCTGCTCGATGTTTTTGATGAGCTGGATGGCGGATTTGTAACGTTCTTTGACGTAATTTCGCGTGTCCCGGTCGTTGCCATCGCGAGTCAGCAGGCGCTTATAGGCAGGATTGAGACGGAGTTGCGGCAGGTCTTCGTCGTTCATGACGACCAGCCACTCGTCTCCATGCTTCACGAACGCGACGTCGGGTTCGATCAGGCGTGGCGGAACCTTGTTGTAGCGGAGTCCGGGACGCGGGTCGAGAGTGCGGACATAGGCAAGTGCCGCCTGCACGGCTTCAACCGGACGTCCGATGGCGCGTCCGATCTCCTTGAACTGCTTGAGAGTGACCGCACGCAGATGCTGATCGACCACCGCGATAGCATCTTTGATAACCTCTTCGGTTGCGGCGTTCCCGTTAACGTGCCGCTGGATCTGTGCCAGGTGATATCGAAGCTGATAAAGAAGGCATTCGCGCAGGTCGCGGCACGCCACGCCCTGCGGATCGAACTGCCGAACCACCTCGAGCGCCTCATGCAGGTCCTCGCGCGAAAAATTGGCCGGAGCGGCGGGCGGGATGGTGTGGGCTGGCTGGGCTGGTGCAGGCTCGACGGCTGGCGTCGACTGGGGCTCAGGAGACGCTGCAACCGGCTCATCCGGTTGCGGCGTTATCTCGCCGTACTCTTCGACCAAACCGGTGCCGTTATTGCTCTCAGAAATCGATTCGGTTGAGGCCAAATCCTGCGGTATTTCGCTGCTATCGATTCCGAGCGCCTGTGCTTCGCCCACAATCTTGGCCTGGGCCTCATCGTCGGCACTAGGCGGTGCGACTGGGGCTATGCCGAGCAACTCCTCGTCGCTGGCGATCAGGTATCCATCTTCGTTCAGGTTGCCAATGATCTCTTCGGCTGCTTCATGCACCGGCGGCCGCACCGAGATGGCACCTAGTTGCCACAAGAGGTGATCGCTCAGATTGCTTTGGCGAGAAAGGAAGTTCTCGAACGAAGGTTTCTCGATCTCTTCCATGTCCCCGGGACTGCGGAAGCCGGGATCAAGATACTCCTGGAAGAACGAGCCAAAATCGATCTCTTCGAAGGGGTCTTTCTTTTCGTTCGCGGTGATCGGGTTCTCTTCTTCCGGCTTAGAGGCGAGATTGGCCTGGCGGTCGCGCTCTTCCTCCTGGCGTCCGACGTCGTCGAGCAGCGGAATCGCGTCTTCCAGTTCCTCAAGAACGGGATTCTCGACCATCTCGGCATTGATCATGTCCTTGAGCTCGAGCTTGTTGAGCGCGAGCACCGACACCATCTGCACGAGCCCTGGCGTAAGAATCTGCCGCTGTGACAGCTTGACGCTCAGTTTGGGCTGAAGAAGAACCATCGTCTAACTTTTCGTTACTATCTGCACTTTCGTTCGATTGCAGAAGTCAGATTTCGAATTGCAGGAGTGAAACCCCAAGTTTCAAGCACTGTCGGCCGAGCCGCAGGCCTTAACTTCTGCAATTTAACCTCTTACTTCCGCAATCAAATCACGAACTCGAGCCGTTCTTTAAACCAGGGAAAAGCTCTGTCCCAAGTAAACTCGCCTGACTTCCGGGTCGCTTCCCAGTTGCTCCGGAGTGCCGGAACGGAAAATCCGGCCCTCATTAATGATGTATGCCCGGTCCGTCACCGACAGCGTCTCGCGGACGTTATGGTCGGTGATGAGGATTCCGATGCCGCTGGCCCGCAGGTCGGAAATAATTTTCTGCAGATCCAGTACAGCGATCGGGTCAATCCCCGAAAACGGCTCGTCCAGCAGGATGAAGGTCGGGTTGATGCACAGCGATCGTGCAATCTCGACCCGGCGCCGCTCACCGCCTGAAAGCGCGTATCCGCGGTTCTGCCGGATATGCTCCAAGCCGAGCTGGTCAATCAATTTCTCTGCCTTCTCGCGGCGTTCATGCCAGGAGATGGGCTGCGCTTCGAGCACGGCGAGGATGTTCTCCTCGACCGTAAGCTTCCGAAAAACCGATGCTTCCTGAGGGAGGTAGCTGATGCCGTACTGCCGGGCACGCAAGTACATCGGGACGCCAGTAATTTCCTGGTCGTCATACAGCACCCTACCTGTGTCGGGAGGAATCAGACCTACAATTGAGTAGAAGGAGGTGGTCTTGCCGGCGCCATTGGGTCCCAGCAGGCCAACGACTTCGCCCTGCTGCACCTGCAGAGTGACTCCGTTTACGACTTGCCGGCCACGATACGTTTTGCCAATTTGGTCGGTGGCCAGCGTATGCATTTATCTTGCCACTCGCGTCCTTGTGACTGTCGGGGACGTTTCTCTTCCTTCAACCAGCACCCTATCATCGCGTCTGTAGAAAGTCAACGAATCGCCGGTAATCTTGCCTCGTTCGGCATCAAAAATGCTAGGCGGTCCGCCCGTCAGGAGGAACTTATCGTCGGCGGCAAAGTACTCCAGGCGGTCTCCGGTGGCTCGCCGGGAGGGTTGGACGACTACAACGCCGCCCTGGGCGATGATGTGATCGATCTGGCTCGGTGATCCTGACGAGTTATCGGCAGGCTTCGTCTGGTCGCGAGCGACAAGGAAAACGTCCATTTTCTGGGCCGTCATCGTAACGTCGCCGCCTTTAGTAGTGATTCCACCCTCGAGCACAACTTTTCGATCGGAATCTGTGTAGGTCAGCCGACTTGAGGTGATGGAGACGGGAGTGGCTTTGCCGTCCTTATCCGTTTGCACGAGAACGGTGGAGACGGAATGGTCGGAGAGCCCTTGGGCAACGAGCGAGCGGTGGTCGCGATCGAAAGTGAGAGTTGGAGCCTCGACTACATTGGCGCCCTGCCATAAACGGGCTTTCCCCGAGTAGACCGCCAAAGCGGGGGAGCGGTGCGCGGTGACTGTTCGGCTGGTCACGTGGATGGGATCGGATGACGAGAGCATTCCGCCCTGCGGCTGCGCCTTCATCTCGTTGTACGTACTCTTGACGTCGTTCTCGGCGATGGCATCGCCGGTCGCTCGAAAAATACGGACGATCTGAGCAGTCGTGGTCATGCTGGGATCGGCGATCCGGGGTGAACCAGTGAGAGTAAGTACCTGATCCGCGGCGGTGTAGGTTGCCTGCTGCGCCCAGGCCTTGCGAGTGCCGTCCACGTAAGCGAGATTGCCCTGCTGGACGATCGAGCGAATACCACCCTGCGGTTGAAAAGCGACGTCGAGGGTATCACCGGTCGAAATGCGGTCCGGCTGTCCGGGAGTGCTGCTCAGGATCTGAGTATCGGGCGCGCCGTGGAGGCTGGCGAGTCGGTTCTGGTCAGTGAAGCTCCCGGTGAACTTGCGGGCAGTGACGACGGTCTTTTGCTGCGTGCCGGTTTGCGTGATCACGATCTGTGGCGGCCCACTGGTCTCAGCGGTTTGCAGCAGGCGCCCGTTCTTGACGATGAAGTCCATCACCGGGGCGCTCATCTCGACCTTTTGGGTGCCTCCCGGGCCGCGTTGTGCACTGGACGATGACGGACTCGGCTCCGCTGCAATCTTGTCCTGTACAAGTTGCACGCCACCCTCGGCATGGACCGTTTGCAGAAGCTGCTGGCCCGAGAAGCGAAGGGTCGCGCGAGCAGCGGTCGCATAGGCAGGTTGGGTGCCCGCAATCTCGAGGCGCACATTGCCGCTGAGAACGGCATTGGTCAGAAGATTCTTGGGGCCGGTCAAAGTCATGTCGGCCGTGTCGGAATGAGCATGACCTTGGCTTCGTCCCCGCATCTCGGTTTCGACATTTCCTTCGGCGGTGATCCGGTCGACGGTGTTATCGTCTCGCAGGAAAAGAGTTGCGCGATCTGACCATGACTTCTGCTGGTTGCGTTCGATACTCGGTTTCAGCAACAACACCTGGCGCGGATCGTGGGTGATCACGGCATTCACGGCGTTGAGATGCGCGCGTTGCTCGCGCAAGTCGATGGAAATTGCTGATTGAAACGTCAGTGTGCGCGTCTTAGCTACATAGCGCACACCCACGGCAGAGCCGGACGCCTGTAAGGTTTCGAACTGCAGGCGCTCGGGAGTGAACGCGTCGCCGCTGTTGCGATTGAATACCAGGCCGCTAGTGTGAACGCGAATCGGATTCTTGATCTCTGGCGGCGCGGTCTGGTCGGGACGCTGAAGGCCTTGCGGGTTGGCCTCGAGTTCGATCTCCACAGGTCCTTGAGCCGTAACATTGCCGGTGCCGGGATCAAATTCGAAATCGTCGCCGGTAATGCGGTCGAAGCGGCTGGCATCCTTGCCGAAGACGGTGATCTTCACGTTATGAAGCTCGGCGCGGCCACCCTCCTTGAACTGGACTGCTTTGGAGGCGCTGACTGTGAAAAGAGTTCGGCCTTCGTCGGATTTGGAAATCGAAAAGCCCTCAGCGGTCTGTTGCACATTGAAATCGAGCTTTTGCGGGATTTCGTGAACAACATTGCGCACCCGCCACCGAGCGTAAAGATACATGCCGGCAACGATCGCTACCATCACAATGGCGCTCGCAGCAAACCATCGCCGAAGCCGGGTTACCGGGAGGGGCATTACCTAGTAGTGTAGCGGAAGGAAAGCAAGGAATTGCGCGGCTTTGGGTTCTCGCGAGTGCGGGCAACATCGAGCGTCGGACTCAGCCCATCAGCGAATCGGCACGAGCGTACCGGCGATCATATCGTGCAAACCCTGCTTGCGCTCCGTAAAGGCCACCATGATGAAGCCGATGCAGAGCAGCATACCGGAGAGAATTTTCGCGAAGTGTCGTCCGGTGGCGCGCGCAAACGAAATGCGATTTCCGAACAGGTCCGTGACTCGCATGCCAAAGATCATCTTGCCGAGCGTGGCCTGATAAGACGAACTCAGCATGAAGGCCTCATAAAGCCAGTTTCCGGCGATGGCGAGAATAAAAACGAGGCCTCCGCCAAAGAAATGCATGGCCGCGTGTGGAAACGGCGAGGTCATGCTTCCGACCAGGCCCAAGCCGCCGAAAACTGCCGTCAACGGAAAGATGACGATACGAATCAGAACCCAGTCGATGATCGCGGCTACCACGCGAATCCAAAACCCGCCATAACGCGGCGTCACGGCCGCCATGATGGGCGCCGGCGCAGATCCCCCTTGAGTCACATAGACCGGAGTCGCGGCTACTGCCACCGAAGCTCCGCAACGGCTGCAAAACTGCGCGTTGGCCGGATTGGGCGCTCCGCACTTATTGCAATAAAAAGTTCCGTTCATTGCGCGCCATAGTAAGAGCTTTGTCGTGAACTGTAAAGAATTTCCGGCGACGGCGGGTGCGGTCAGCGGCTGCGTTGCACGTCCTGCAGGGTGAGCTCAAGTCCGCCGAATTCGGGATGATCGTTCATGCCGAGGGAGTAGGCGATATCCAGTCGATCTCCGGCAAGTAATTGCAAGGAATCGCAGCTTTCCTTCCATCCCCAACCCATCGCCTGGAAGGTGACATTTCTGCGCCAGGAGGGGGTGCGGCCCCGCTCGGCCACCGCGGTTTCCAGTTCCTCTTTTGGAATTGCTGCAGAGTCAGGATGGCAGCGTGGTCCGAGTGCGGCAGCGGCTGCACGCGCTTCCACGGGCGAAGTCTGCAAGTCTGCGGGAGCTATCCGCAAACGCAGGTGCTTGTCCTTTACTTGCTGCGGGGGCGCCATCAAGCGCACTTGCCGTGCAATAAACACCGGTTCCGGATTTTCCATGCCGAAGGGTTCGAGCAGACGCAATGCCTGGTGCAATTCGGGAGAGACCTCTTCCAGCGGAAGGTCGGCATCGTACTCGAGTTGCGGTTCGAAATCGGCGAGAGTGAGACGCTGCCGGGCGTAAGCGTCAAGATGCTCGCGTAGCTGGGCGATATGTGAGCTTGGAAGCGCAAAACCCGCGGCATGAGCATGTCCGCCATAACGGGAGAACAGAGCGTGACAGGACTCGATCGCCTCAAGCAAATGAAAAGCTGGAATCGATCGACCAGAGCCATGCGCTTCGTCGCCTTCCCGGGATAATACGAGGGTCGGACGTCCGTATTTTTCGACAATGCGCGTGGCGGTGATGCCGATGACTCCACGATGCCATCCTTCGCCGTCGATCACGATGCAGTAGGCTTCGTGCAGGGAAGGGTCCTCCTGCAATCGTTGCTCGATGCTTTCGAGAATGCGGCGTTCTTCGTCCTGGCGCTCGGCGTTGAGTTGGTCGAGCCTTCCGGCGATCTCGCGGGCGCGTTCCACATCTTTCACACTGAAGAGTTCGACGACATCGCGTGCGGCGTCCATACGCCCTGCCGCATTCAAGCGCGGAGCGATGCGAAAAGCAACTTCGGTTGCGGTGAGGGCACGTCCATCCCCGAGTTTGGCGACGTCCAACAGCGATCTGAGGCCGATATTGACTGGCGAGCGCAAGCCATCGAGTCCGAGGCGAGCGAACACGCGGTTTTCACCAAGCAGGGGAACGGCGTCAGCGATCGTCGCAATCGCAACTACTTTCATGAACGACATAAGCAAGCGCGACTGATCTTTGTTGTCGAGCTTGCCGTGCATCAGGCCCTGGGCCAATTTGAAGGCGACGCCCGCGCCACAGAGAAACTTGCAGGGGTAAGCGCAACCATCCTGGTTCGGATTGACGACCGCCAATGCCTGCGGAACGCCATCGGTTCCCGGCAGATGATGGTCGGTGACAATCAGATCGATGCCCGTGCGGCGGGCGGTTTCAGCGGCAGTAAAGGCGCGGATGCCAGTATCCACGCTGATGATGAGCCGGACCCCGTCGGCTGCTGCGCGCTCGATCACCTCGTCGCGCATTCCGTATCCCTCACGAATGCGATGAGGCACATGAAAATCGGCTGCGCCGCCGCAGAGTTCAATCGCCGTCTTCAGGATGACGATCGCGGTCGTGCCGTCCACGTCATAGTCACCGTAGATGAGAATCTTCTCTTTGCGTTCCACGGCGGCTTCCAGGCGATCGACGGCTAATTTCATGCCCGACATCAGCAGTGGGTCGTGGAGGTGCTCGAGCGAAGGCTGAAGGAAACTCGTCGCTGCCACTGGGTCACAAATTCCGCGACGCACAAGCATTTCCGCCAGTACAGGTAGAGCAGCAGGCGAGACCTTCGGACAGGCGTCGCGCAAGGCGGCCGCGAGCACGCGGGATTTCACGCTATCGGTTGGTTTGGAGATCCAACGCATTATCGGGGAAAGTAAGTATGCTCGCTCATTGTCCCTGGCAGGTCCTCAGCGGCTAAAGCCGCTCGTTAGTCGGCATCGTCATCGCAGCGCTGAAGCGGTGCGCCACCCAAAAGCAATTACCCGTGGCCAGAATCTGTGAAGTCCGCTTCGAAATTGGAAGCCGGGATTTCTTCAAACTGCCTTCTGACTTCTGCAATCGCTATCGCTCTTCGTCCTGGTCGGGTTCGTCGATCATGAAGCCACCGGCATCGTCCGCAAGGTCGCGCAGCCTCTGGTAATGGTCGTACCACTCTGCGCTCGCTTCATAGACGAAGACACATCCCTGATATGCCCATCCGAGCTGAACGAAGCCGGTCTTACCGACGTAAGTGCGAAGCCAACGGGCCTCTTCCATGTCCTCTTCATTGACGTACTCGCCTTCGGATAGCCGTTGCGAGATTCGGTCGAGTTCTTCGCGGTCGAGCGCCCACGAATGCATGGTGAGAAACGGCGTGCTGGCGGCCTTGGCGAGCTCCACGAAGTCCTTCCAGCCGTCGGGGTTCTGACTCGAATCCCAAAGTACGCTGGGGACCTCTTCGGACTCGACGTAGCCGAAGAAACGGCGCATGCCCTGCCCTTCGATGAACGCCGTCATGTCATCTTTTAAGGTTGTGAGATCGTCGGGATAAGGAGACATAGACTGCCCCAATTGTAAGGCTTGCGCAGAACCGCTGCCACTGCAGGGCAGTTTGAAGTGCAGGTCGGAAGTGCCAGAAATAAGGTCCTCAGAGCCAAGAAATCGTAATGGTTCGACAGGGAACAGGCTTCTCGCGAGACCAACGGAATGACACCTGGATCGCCGGCTGCTGGTGACCGGCAACTGAGAACTGGCTGTATGTTAAACTTTTCGTTCAACACATTTGACATGCTCTTTTCGAAGGAATATGTGGGCTATCTGGCCCGCGAAGTCACAAAAAAACTAATCGCTTCCGGTGTAGTCGAGACCAAGCAGGTACCTGCCGTCGGCGGAAAAGTACACACCGCGATCCTTGACGAACTCTCACTTGAAGACCGCATCAATGACGAGGTGCGCGTCATTCTGGAGGCTTACTCCGAGGAGATGCAGAAGGCGGGAGCCAATTACCAAGAGATGTTTCGCAAGGTGAAGAGCGAGCTGGTGAAGAAATACAAAGCTGTGCTGTGAGGACAACGCATTCGTGCGACTGAGCCGCGATAAAGTCAACAAACTCGCCCATGTAGTCACCGACGCTCTAGCAGAAACGGATGAGGTCGAATTTGTAGAGGACCGCAACACCGTCCGGTTGGAGGTGCGCAAGATTCTCGAAGAACTCCTCGCCCAGGAAGCGCGCATCGATCAGGCCGCGCGCCAGAAGATCGAAAGCCAGCGTCGCACCATCTTGGAAGGCTCCCAGGAGTGGGACATCCTCTACCGCAAGTACTACAATGAGGAAGTGAAGAAGCTGGGGCTGTAGGAGCAGTAGCCGGTTCTCAGTTGCCAGTTCCCAGTGAAAATCATCAGCTGGGAGAGCGCGTTCTCACCCAAAATGCCGGATCAGCGCTCGAACTTTACTCAAAACCAGTTCCGGGCGGCGCGGCTGAAGGCCGCGCCCTTTCACAACCGATTTATGAATAGCTTCCGAGAATCGGAAACTGAGAACTGGTTACTAGCAACTAGCAACTGGCAACTGGCAACTGGTTCTCACCATTCGCTGCTCACTTCCGGCATGCGCAGGACGTCATCTTGATCTTTGCGGTTGAGGCCGGCGGCGTCGATCTTGCGGGCGACGGGCTGGACCACCTGCAAAATGCGTACCAGCGCCTGACCAACGGCTTCCTTGTCGCTGTTGTCGGGACCCTCACGCTGCATTATGGCCTCTAGAAATGACTTCGGCTTGGGATACACGACAATCTTTACGTCGTCACTCTGCGGGATACCTGCGGCATCTTTGACGAGTCTCAAGGCCGTGTCGTACCCACCGACTTCATCGATCAGGCCGAGGTTCTTCGCATCGGCACCGGACCATATGCGTCCTTTGGCGATTTGCAGGACCTTCTCTTTGGGAAGCTTGCGGCCATCGGCGACCTTGGTGGTGAAGTCGACATAGACGCGGTCGAGCCATGCCTCGAACCGGGCCCACTCGGCGGGCGTGTAGTCTTGCGTTCCGGTAAACATAGTCGCGTTGCTGCCCTGATGCACTTCGTCCCAAGAGAGACCGATCTTGTCCCACAGGCCCGAGGTGAGCATTTTGCCACCGAGCACGCCGATGGAAGCGGTGATGGTGCCAGGCTGCGCAACGATCTTGTTGGCTCCCATCGCGACAAAATACCCGCCCGAGCCGGCAAGATCTCCCATGGAGACGATCACCGGCTTGCCCGCTTGCCGCGCCTTCACGACTTCGCGCCAGATGGTGTCGGAAGCAACATAGGATCCTCCGGGGCTGTCGACCCGGAACAGGATTGCCTTGACATCTTTATCAGCAACAGCTGCGCGAATGGCCGCGGCCACCGTATCGGAACCCATGTTCATTGAGCCCTGCACGGGGTCATAGTCGCTTTTGCCGCGAGAGACGCCACCGACGCCGAACACCAGAGCCACCGTCTTGCCGTGGTCGTGCGGTCGCCCGGCGCGGTCCAGATATTTTTCAAGGTAGAGAAGTTGCGCTCCGGACCCGGCTTTCTTTTTCACCTGGTCATACACTTCATCGCGATAGGCGAGGCCATCGACAAGCTTGGCATCGACCGCCTCTTTGCCGAGGTAAGGGCCGGCATCGACCACCGACTGAAATTTCTCTGGCGCAATCTGTCGCGCCTCGCAAATGCCATCTCTTAACTGAACGAACCAGGAATTCATCAGCGCCGTCTCTGCCTCTTTGTGTGGCGCCGTGTACTTCGTTTCAGTCAGGGTGTTGAGGGCATTCTTGTACTCGTAGCGATGATCGCCGTGAAATTTCATCCCCAGCTTAGCGAGCGTGCCTTTGACGAACGGCGACTCCATGATGATTCCTGTCAGGCCGACGTCTCCGGAAGGCTGCAGGTAAATCTGGTCGAAAGCGGTGGCAAGATAGTAGGAGCTGTTACCCGGTCCGAATTCTCCGAAGGTCTCGGCGTAGGCGATCGCGAATTTCCTACGCGAGCGGAAGCGCTGCACGGCTTCCCGAAGTTCCTGCACCTGGGCCAAACCCATCGGCGCAGCGCCGATCCTGGCGATCATGCCGGTAACTCTATCGTCGTTGGCACCGCGGTCGATAGCGTCGACTTCGTCGCGCAACGTATGACGATCGGAGAGCGTGAGCTTCGCCGTCGGACTCTCGGGAATGTTTTCCACCAGTGGTTGCTCAAAATTAGCTTCGAGAATGACCTTCTGCGGGACAGTGCCCTTTGCGCCGATCACGATGAAGAGCATGATGGCCAATCCGATCAACCACAAAGCACCAAGGATGGCGAGAAATCGGACGATGAGTTTTCCCATGGTGTGCGCTCCTTTGGAAACAGACGAGTTTAACCGATCCAGAAGGAGGAGGGTCGGAGGCAGGAGTGCGAAAGCCGGTTTGTTATCGCCTGGCGCTGGAATGTTCGGCTGGAGGTTTTGTGATTGCGCCCTCCGACGCTGATGTCACGAGCGCAGCATACTTAGCGAATACTCCAGTGGGATAGCGCGGCGCAGGCGGCTTCCACTCGGCTAGACGGCGCGAAATTTCAGCATCGGAAATCTCCAGCGCCAGTTTGCGAGTCTTAGTATCGATGGTGACGCGGTCGCCCTCGTGGACGATGGCGATCGGGCCGCCCAACGCGGCCTCTGGAGCGACATGACCGGTCATTAGTCCGCGAGTTGCTCCGCTGAAGCGCCCGTCAGTGATGAGAGCCACGCTTTCGCCGAGTCCTTCGCCAACAATCGCCGCAGTCACACCGAGCATTTCGCGCATGCCGGGGCCACCCTTCGGTCCTTCGTAGCGGATAACGACGACGTCCCCTGCTTTGATCTGCTTATTCGTGACTGCGGTCATGGCAGCTTCTTCGGAATCGAAGACACGCGCGGGCCCCGTGTGCGAGGCGCGTTCATGTCCACTCATTTTCACGACAGCTCCGGCGGGAGCGAGATTTCCTTTGAGGATGACGAGTCCACCGGTAGTCTTCAACGGCTTGTCGATCGAGACAATGACCGATTGTCCCGGCGTTTCTTTCGCGGCATTGGCCTCTTCGGCGAACGTGCGCCCTGTCACGGTCATGGCTGATCCCTTGACGAACTTGCCGTCGAGGAGACGCTTGGCGATGACGGGAATTCCTCCGGCTGCGTCTACGTCGGTCGCGACATACTTTCCTGCCGGCTTCAAGTCGGCGATTAGCGGAGTATGCTCGCTGACCTTCTGGAAGTCGTCAATGTGCAACGGCACGCCCATTTCGCGGGCGATCGCGAGCAGGTGCAGGACGGCGTTGGTCGAACCTCCAGTGCAGGCTACGCCGGCGATCGCGTTGTCAAAAGCAGCGCGCGTCAGAATGTCGCTTGGCTTTAAACCTTTTTTCAGGAGATTCATTACGATCTCACCGCATTGGAACGAGACTTCGTCCTTGCGCGGATCCATCGCGGGAATGCCGTTGAAGCCCATGGGCGAAAGACCGATGAGTTCCATCACCGTGCTCATCGTGTTGGCGGTATATTGACCGCCGCAGGCGCCCGCTCCGGGACAGGCGACATTCTCGATTTCTTTTAATTCGGCATCGCTGATTTTGCCCGCCACATTGGCTCCAACAGCTTCGAAGACATCTTGAATTGTGATGTCCTTGCCGCGGTACTTGCCCGGCGCGATGGTCCCGCCATAGAGAACGAGGCCAGGCAGATTCATGCGGGCCAAAGCCATGGCGGCCGCGGGTATCGTCTTGTCACAGCCGACCACGCACACGGCTGCGTCGAAGAGCTGTCCGCGGCAAACCAGTTCGATGGAATCGGCAATGACTTCGCGGCTGACCAGCGATGCGCGCATGCCCTCCGTGCCCATGGTTTCGCCGTCAGAGATGGAAATGGTGTTGAACTCCATGGGCGTTCCGCCCGCCGCGCGAATGCCTTCTTTCACCTTGGCCGAGAGGCGACGCAGGTGAAAATTGCACGGCATGGTTTCGATCCAGGTGTTGGCAACGGCGATGAGGGGCTTGGCGAGATCGTCGTCAGTGTAGCCAATCGATTTGTACATGGCGCGCGCTGGTGCCCGGTCGCGCCCGTCAGTGATGTTGCGGCTGCGATGCTTGAGGTCCATGGATGACACCATGTTTTACCACAGAGACAGAGGGGCACAGAGAGGCAGCAGAACTAAGAAGATCGGTCAATCTTCTTCGTCTGAATTTTCCAGCCAGGAACTGCTGTTACGCGGTCGCGGCGCGCGAATTCTCGGACGGCGCAGACTCCGGCGGATGCGGGATACCGAGGTGCGCGTGATCCCAGAGTTCTTTAATCGGGGCTCCGGGACGTACATCGATCACATCGACAATCGCATGCCAGTCGCGGCAAAGCTGGCCAACCTGCTTAGCGTTCACATCCATGAGCAGCGTTGCTTTGTGTCCGTGCTCAGAAGGCTCGGCTTGCACAAAGGGCATGTCGATGCCGCGGCGCGAAGCCGCACCGAGGATGCGCATCAGCGTTCCTTGTGTATTGCGATAGCGGATATGAAAGATATGCATGTCCCTTGCTCCTTTTTCTGCTGAACTGCGCCCGGCCACCCACGACCGGGCGCAGCGCCCACACCCGATCTATTCTTCGAACACCATTTCTGACAACGCCGCTCCCGTCGGCACCATGGGATACACATTGGCCTCGGGATGGCACTCGAACACGAGCAGTTCGGGTTGTCGCGATGCAAAGAAACGATCGAGTTTCGCGGCAACGTCATCCTTCTTTGCGGGATCAACAAATTCTTCTTCGGTCAGCAATGACGCGGAAATCTTGTATGCCTTGGCGATCTCGACAAAATCGGGATTGTCGCTCAGGTCGGTCTCGGCGTAATTGCGTTCATAGAACAATTGCTGCCACTGCCGCACCATGCCGAGATACTTGTTGTCGATAATGACCATCTTGACCGGCAATGCCAGGCGGTGCACGGTGGCTAATTCCTGAATGTTCATCTGAAAGCCGCCATCGCCGGAGACGCAGAGAACGATGCTCTCGGGCTTGGCCAGCTGAACGCCCACCGCGGCCGGAAGAGCGAAGCCCATAGCGCCCAGGCCGCCTGAAGTAATGAATCCGCGCGGCGAGGACCCTCGATAGCGCTGCGCCGACCACATCTGGTGCTGACCCACATCGGCAAGGATCGTCCCGTCTTCAGGCATTCGCGAAAAGAGTTCATCGAGAAAACTGCGCGTTGGATGCGCGAGTCCGGTAGCTTTCGGGTCTGCGCGCTCTGGCCCGCAGGCGACTGAGCGCCATCCACTGAAGTCGGGCAAATGCGCATGCTTCGCTTCCTGATAAAACGCGGGAATGGTTTCGGCCAGATCGCCGATCACCGGCAATTCACACGGGCGAACGCGGTCAAGTTGCGACGGATCGATTTCGAAATGAACAATCTTTGAATGCGGCGCGAATCGCGTGGGCTCGCCCGTGACACGATCGTCAAGCCGCGCGCCAAACACCAGTAACAGATCGTTTTCGTCGAGCGCCATATTGGCGGCGCGCGTTCCGTGCATGCCGACCATGCCGAGGTAGTAAGGCGACTCTTGCTGCACCGCCCCCAGGCCGTGCACCGTCGCAAAGGCGGGAATTTGAAGAAGATCAAGCAGGCGCTGCAGATCGTCGACTGCGCCGGAAAGCTTTGCTCCCGCACCAACCAGCGCCACAGGCTTCTTCGCCTGTTGCAGCAGGGCAATCAGGGTCGTCGCGAAAGTCGATTCCGATCCGACATGCTCGGGTGGCCGCACCGGAGCGAATTTCAGTGCGCCGCGAAATTCCATTGAGGCTTTCAGCATGTCCACCGGGATATCGATCATGACTGGCCCTGGCCGCCCACTGCGTGCCCAGTGAAATCCTTGCGCAATCACTTCCGGAATTTCCTCGATCGATCGGACCAGGCGGTTCCACTTGGTCATCGAGAGCGTCATCCCGAAAACGTCGGTTTCCTGAAACGCGTCGGTACCGATCAGCGCCGAGCGCACCTGACCGGTGATGCAGACCAGCGGAACTGAATCCATCTTGGCGTCGGCGATACCGGTGATCAGATTGGTCGCCCCGGGACCGCTTGTCGCCATGGCCACACCGACTTTGCCGGTCGCCCTGGCATAGCCTTCGGCGGCGAAAACGGCGCCTTGCTCGTGTCGCGTCAGAATATGCTTCACGCCGCTGCCATCGAGCGCGTCATAGAGCGGCATAATCGCGCCGCCGGGATAGCCAAAAACCAGGTCGACTCCTTCGGCCCGCAGACAATCGAGAACGATTTGGGATCCTTTACGCATTCACCGCCTGCGCTTCTTTCGTCTGGGTCGGTTCGGCGGATTTCTTTTTCTCGGAGGGCAGCCAGGACATCATGGCGCGCAATTGCTCGCCGAATTTTTCGATCGGGTGCTGCGCCGCGCGCTGCCGTAGTGCGGCGAAATTCTTGCCACCCTTCTTGTTCTCTTCGATCCACTCTTTCGCGAAGCTTCCGTCCTGGATGCGCGCCAGAACTTCCTTCATTGCCTTGCGGGTGTCGTCGCCGACCACGCGCTCGCCGCGCGTCAAGTCGCCGTACTCGGCGGTATTCGAGATCGAATAGCGCATACGGCTCAGTCCGCCTTCGTAGATCAGGTCGACGATCAGCTTCATTTCGTGGACGCATTCGAAGTACGCGATCTCGGGCGCGTAACCGGCTTCCACCAGCGTCTCGAATCCTTTTTGCATGAGAGAAGTCAAACCGCCGCAGAGGACGGATTGCTCGCCGAAAAGGTCGCTCTCTGTTTCTTCGCGGAAGGTTGTTTGCAGAACGCCCGCGCGGGTGGCGCCAATGCCATGCGAATAGCTGAGCGCGTATTCGTGAGCGCGGCCGCTTGCGTCCTGGTGGATCGCGAGCAGTGACGGCACTCCGCCGCCTTGCGCGTAGACACGGCGTACGAGGTGTCCTGGGCCTTTGGGGGCGATCATGACGACGTCGACATCTTTGGGCGGCTCAATCGATTTGAAGTGGATGCTGAATCCGTGAGAGAAGCCGAGGATCTTGCCCTTGGTGAGGTGTGGCTTGATGGCCGACTCGTAAAACTCGGCCTGCGTCTCGTCTGGGGTGAGGATCTGGATCCAGTCGGCGCGCCTGGCAGCTTCGGCGGGGGAGAGAACCGTCATCCCATCGGCTCGTGCCTGCTTGGCTGAACCTCGCTCGGGATCGAGGCCGATGATGACCTCGTACCCGCCGTCGCGCAGGTTCTGCGCCTGCGCGTGACCCTGCGAGCCATATCCGAAAACCGCGATTGTTTTTCCCTTCAGCGCTGAAGGATTCGCATCGTTTTGATAAAAGACCGTCGCCACCGCTGACTCCTTAGTTTGAGTGCTTTAGATGGATGCCGACCGACCGGTCGGTTCTGGCTATGCTACTTGCCCCCCCTTACCGTGTCAAGCCGAATTCGCCTATGATTGCCCGCTCTTGTAACCATTTTCTGACCCCAAAATGCAAAACCCACCTGCCAGTTTCTCTGGCGGTGGGTTCGGAACTTGCTGAAACTTAGATATTTACTAGTTTCTAGCGATCCGCCTCCCGGCCAGAGACCCAAATTCGTACTCGTACCCCTACGGATACGCTAAGTCGAATCGCATTCTGGCCAGTAAGCATGAAAATCGTCGCCATCTATCGGCGGTGGATGGACAGTATCAACGCCGGGACGAGGAGTCAAGCCTCAAGACGGACAAAAGTAACCGATGCGCGGGATCCGGAAGTTTGGGCCCACTTGCACCGGTGCCTTCCGCCGCTGGCCGGTCGCCGACCGCAGTTCGCCGATCCGCAAAAGCGATTCGCAAGTGATTGCAGTAAAAAGGCTTCGACATCACCGACGGGAGCAAATCGACGATGCTAAACTCCTCAGCCATGCTGGAAGCGAAGCTACTAAAGAAGAGTTACGGAAAGCTGGTGGCGGTGGACGGCGTCAGCCTGCACGCCGACGCCGGCGAAACGATCGGATTGCTCGGTCCGAACGGGGCGGGAAAGACGACCACCGTGTCGATGATCGCCGGCTTGGTCGCGCCGGACTCCGGCGAAGTGTTGATCGAGGGCAAAAAGGTCCTGAGCGACACGGATCCGGTCAAGGGCCGGATCGGCCTGGTGCCGCAAGACATGGCGCTGTTCGACAAGCTCTCGGCCTATGACAACATGACTTTTTTCGCAGCGCTCTATTCGATCAGCGGTGCGAAGGCGAAGCAGGCGATCCGCGAGGCTCTCGAACTGGTTGGTCTCGCCGAGCGAGCCGGAGACAAAGTCGAGACCTTCAGCGGAGGCATGAAGCGACGACTGAATCTAGCGGCTGCACTATTACACGATCCTCAGATCCTTTTGCTAGACGAACCGACCGTCGGTGTGGATCCGCAGAGCCGCAACGCGATTTTCGAGAATCTCGAGGCGCTGAAGAAAAGGGGGAAGACCCTCGTCTACACGACCCATTACATGGAAGAGGCCGAGCGTTTGTGCGATCGCATCGTGATTATCGATCATGGCAAAGTGATCGCTGATGACACGCTGCAAGGGCTGCATCGTCTGCTGCCGGTCAATAACGTCATCTCCATTGAGCTAGACAAGGTCGATGGCTTCCGGCCGGAGCAACTGCTCGGCCTGTCGGAAGTGAAGTCGGCCGAAGTGCAGAACGGCACGCTGCGCGTGGGGGTGCACGATCTATCACGAGGCGCGCCCGGAGTGCTGCGCTGGCTGGTGGAGAACAACCATCCTTACCATCATGTGGCCAGCGAGCAGCCCGACCTTGAAACTGTTTTCCTGACTCTGACGGGAAGGAGCCTACGAGACGCGCGATGATTCCATTTCTGGCGCTGGTACGCAAAGACCTGAAGCTGTTCTTCTCCGATCGGAAGGCAATGATGATCGGACTAGTAGTTCCGATTGTCTGCGGCTCGTTCTTCGGTTACCTGTTTGGCGGACGGCGCGGAGAGACGGAAACGAGCAAGGTTCCGGTGCTGGTGATCGATCAGGATTCGAGTGATATTTCACGAGGGCTGATCCGGCAACTCGCGGATGACAAGAACCTGGATGTGAAGCCTTCTGATATCGAAGCAGCGCGGTTGGCCGTGCGAAAAGGGAAGGCGACGGCGGCGATTGTCATTCCAAAAGATTTTGGGACCAACGCAGGGCATGCTCTGTTTACGGCGTCAGCGAAGCCGGAGTTAACCCTGCTCTACGATCCATCGCACGCGGTGGAACTCGGCATGGTGAAGGGCATCCTGAGCGGTGCGGTGATGCAGGCGGTGAGCAAGGAGATGTTCAACGGGAAGATGGGACGCGAGATGTTGAACGGATCGATCGGGCAGGTGGAGAACAATCCGGATATTCCTGCGGCCGACCGCAAAGCCCTGAGCGACATGCTGGCGGGGGTGAAGGAGTGGAATACGCAGCAGCAGGAAAGCGGCGGACCGTCAGGCGGGCTGACATTGCCGTTCCATACGCACGATGAAGCGATCACCTCAGGCGAGAACGACGAGTACAACGGCTATGCACATTCGTTCGGCGGGATGGGTGTGCAGTTCATTCTCTTCATGGGACTCGATGTGGGGATCGCGCTCCTCATGCTGCGGCAGAGTGGACTGTGGCAGCGGCTGAGGGCGGCGCCTCTCTCGCGCACGATGCTGCTGGGGAGTCGAGCGGTCAGCGCGGCACTGATCGCAGGATTCATCCTGTTCGTGCTGTTCACGTTCGCAAGAGTGGTGTTCGGAGTGCATATCCGGGGCAGCATGGCCGGGTTTGTGGGGGTGTGCGCCGCATTTTCGCTGATGACCGCGGCCTTTGGATTGATGGTGGCCGCCCTTGGCGAGACGATCGAGGCAACACGCGGCTACGCGGTGATGGCCACGCTAATTATGGTGATGCTCGGCGGAGCGTGGGTTCCGACATTCGTCTTTCCGGCATGGCTGCAGAAGCTCACAGTCGTGGTGCCGACGCGATGGGCGATGGACGGGATCGATGGAATGACCTGGCGCGGGTTGGATATCTCGGCCGCTGTAGCGCCAATGGCGATCATGCTGGCGTTCACACTGCTGTTTGGGGCGATCGCCGTGATGCGCTTCCGGTGGAGGACGGAAGGGTAGTTACTCTTGGTCGCTAAGAGAATTTCTTGAGAGGTCAGGAGAGAGTGCAGGGGTCCTTCGACTCCGCTCAGGATGACAAGAAAAACCCTTAACCACAGGGGACACAGAGGAACACAGGGGTTCTAACGATTCGGTTTCTAACGATTCGTTGTCGCTGTTCATCCCCAGAGTCGACACACGGACACTCGCTAGCGATACTGGCATTCCATGCTGAAGTCTGATCGCTGAGTGCTGACGGCTGTTCCTGCTACACTCTCCTGTTCCATTTCATCCAGCGCGCTTAACCAAGGCGATGGGCCGGAGGCATTCATGCGCCGTGTTCTTTTCCTTCTTCTTGTAATTTGCTTTTCTCTACCTCTTTTTTCTCAGGCAAAACATCCATTCACCTTCGAGGACATGATGAAGCTGAAGCGCGTCGGCGAGCCTGTACCTTCGCCCGACGGCAAATGGGTGTTGTTCAGCGCTGTGGATGTCGATCTGGCAAGGAATAAGAAGACCCCGCATATCTGGATCGTGCCATTGAGCGAGAGTTCGGGCGCAGGTGGGGGTCCCTCGACGTCGCCGAAGGATTCTGCGAATCCTTCGTCCTCGCTCGGGATGACAGGGGGAGAAAGAGTCCTAGTACCCGACCAGGATGGGGACCGTCCGCGGTGGGCACCGGATGGAAAGCGGTTCGCATTCATCTCGAATAAAGAGGGCGGTTCGCAGGTCTGGATCGCGGATTTTGATGCCACTGCAGTAGCTGTGACAGGCGTTCACAAGCTCACTTCGATTGCGACGGAAGCGGGAGGGGAATTATGGTCGCCGGATGGGAAGAACATTCTGTTCACTTCAGATGTATATCCGGAATGCGACGGAGCGCCTGCAGCTGAAGAAGAGTGCAACGCGAAAAAGCTGAAGGAAGTCGAAGAGTCGAAGGTCAAGGCTCTGATTTTCGATCGACTGCTGTATCGACATTGGAATGCATACAAGGCGGGGAAACGCACTCATATCTTTGTGGTTCCCGATGTGCTGGCGACGCCGCGGACGATGGGCGCTGCGCCGTCGGTTGGAGCAGGTATTTCTCCGCCACCCCCGCGCGATCTCACTCCCGGCGATCATGACTCGCCTCCGTTTTCGCTGGGCGGGCAGGACGACTATGCGTTCTCGCCCGATGGACAGGAGGTTTGCTACACCTCGAACCACGACAAAGTCGAGGCTACGTCCACCAATAACGATCTCTGGATCGTTCCGGTCAATGGCGGGGCGGCAAAGAACATTACGGCCGAGAATCCCGCGAGCGACTCGACGCCGCTCTATTCTCCCGATGGCAAATACATCGCGTACCGCGCGCAGCAGCGTCCGGGATACGAGAGCGACCGCTTCCGGCTGATGCTGTACGACCGGAAGACGGGGGAGAAGAAGAATCTGACAGAAGACATCGATCTGTGGGTAGGATCATTTGCCTGGTCGCCTGATTCGTCTCTGCTCTATTTTGCCCTTGAGCGACTCGGATGGAGTTTCCTAGACCAACTCAGCATCTCAGGAGGCAAGCCAGTTCCGATAACCGCCGGCCGCTACGACGATGATGTAGCGGTAGTACCCGACGGCAAGAGAATTGTATTCACGCGGATGTCTGTCGGTGCTCCCCCTGAGATCTTTGTAGAACGATTCGGTAAATCGTCTGCCGAGGTGACACCGGAAAAGCTAGGAGGGGAGCAGCAGTGGTGGGGGTGCTCGAAAGTGGAGACCGGCGAGGTCTGCGAATTCTTGAAGCCGTTGACGCACATGAACGACTCCGTACTTTCCCAAGTCGCCATGTCCCCGCTTGAAAGGTTCTGGTTCACGGGGGCTCTCGGCGACAAAGTGCAGGGTTTCCTCATCAAGCCACCCAATTTCGATCCCAACAAGAAATATCCGGTGAAGTTCCTCATCCACGGCGGGCCGCAGGGGGCGTGGGGGGACGATTGGTCGTATCGCTGGAATCCGGAGTTGTTCGCGGCGAACGGGTACGTCGTGATCATGATCAACTTCCACGGCTCGACGGGCTATGGGCAGAAGTTTATTGACGCAATCAATGGCGACTGGGGCGGCGCTCCGTTTGAAGACCTGATGAAGGGTCTCGACTATGCGGAGCAGACGTATCCTTTCATTGACAAGGACTGCGAGTGCGCGCTGGGCGCGAGCTATGGCGGATACGCGATCAACTGGATCCTCGGGCACACCAATCGATTCAAGTGCCTGGTGTCGCACGACGGTATGTTCAATGCAGTCTCGGCGTGGGGCACGACCGAAGAGCTATGGTTCAACGAGTGGGAGTTCAAGGGCACTCCGTACTCGAATCCCGAGACGTATGCAAAGTGGTCGCCGAACAATGCGGCGAAGGAGTTCAAGACCCCGACGCTGGTTGTGCATGGGCAACTGGATTACCGACTCGATGTGAGTGAAGGATTTCAGTTATTCACGACGCTGCAGCGGATGGGTGTACCGTCGAAGATGCTGTACTTCCCCGACGAAGGGCATTGGGTGCTGAAGCCACAGAATTCCCAGCTCTGGTACAAGACGGTGAATGACTGGGTGGATCAGTGGACGAAGAGCGGTAGTCAGTAGCGCGGCCACGCGAGAATCCCATAGCGGCTGAAGCCGCTCCGGACCGAGGCCATGATCGCAGCGCTGAAACGCTGCGCCAACCAAAGGCACTACTCTTGCGCAACCCGATTACGTGTTGGGTAGCGCGGCCGCGCTTTCGTTTGCGGGTTGTTCGACACGGCTCCAATTGCGTCGAGGGCCTGCATATGGAAGCGCATGGCATCGGTTCCTGCTGTCGCCGTGATGAACATGTCGCACGTGCCGTAGACATTGCCGATGCTGGGTATCAGCGTGGCGAGACCATTCTGGTCAGTCATGGCGCGCGACTCCGATCTTTCCAAGATGACGGGATCGCCTGACCCGCGACCGCCGCCCTCGCCGTCATCCTGCGGAGGTTGCGGCGGATTCGTGCGCTCAAGAGTCGTGTCGAAAATCACGGTGGCTCCGAGCACAGGATTGTCGTCTGACGAGCCGTCCGTCACCCGCACAACTAACGGTTGGAAGGGCTGGTAGTGCACGATCTGGTCCGCACCGGCAACCCTCTCGAACACCCACATGAACGGTGGCGTCGCGAACAGATCAAAAATCTGGCACGGAGCATTGTTCGGCGCCACGCAGGCGCTCACTTTGACTTCGTCATTGTGATTGTTCAGGTGCGCGCTGACGCCGGCGAAGCCGTTGATGTCGGTGGTTGCGGTTCCGGCAGAGAGCGACGCCGTGCCCTTCTGGAGCGCGAAGTTCACGACGGTCCTCGCCAGAGGCGTGCCCATGTTCGACACTCTCACCGTCAGCGGAACATCGAGCGTCGCTCCCTGCGCGATCCACTTGTTGGGAGCGACGGCAGCTAGATCGAGACTGCTTGCGATCCCGACCACAGTTGTTTGCACCGACTGCGGTGGCGAATACGAAGCGGGTGCGAGCGCCGCTGTGAGGGTTGCGGCCCCGGCGGACATCGGCGTGACGCGCGTCTCCGATAATCCGGACGCGTCCGTGAGCGACGTACAACTCGTTGCTCCGCCGCACACCGAGAGCACCATACTATTGGTCGCGCTCCAAGCGACCGTAGCTCCATCGACAGGTGTTACGCCATCGGCGGCTATGGCTCGCACGCGAATGGGACTGGCTGCCTCGGAGCCGATGGGAGTGGCTGACTCAGAACCCTGAATGAGATGCAACAAGTCGGTGGCAGCGGCGCCGAAGGTGATTGCGCCGATCATCTGGGATGAACCGCCGCTCGCAGGATCCGCAACGACAATTGTAGTGACGCCATCAGCGGGCGCAGTGGGAAGTGCCAGTTGGAGTTGATTTGCTCTGGCGGTGAGCACGGTGGCGTCCGCGTTGCCGGCGTTCACTTGCAGCCCTTGGCGGAATCCAATGCCGGCAATGGCCGCATTCCCGCCGCGCAGGCTGAGCCGCGCAGGCGTCACCGTGTCGGCATAAAGCAGGTTTGCGTTGTAAGCGTAGTCGGGGCGTCCGTCGCCGCGCTGGTCGGTGATGCCGAGCCGAAAATCTCCACCGCTCAGAAATTGCGCATCGAGGCGAGTGATTCCGGTTGTGAGCGTATTGAAAGCCGAGGGAGTGGCGGCGGGGGCGGGGCCTCCGCTCTGATCGCTGCGCTGCCAGATTCCGATGACTGGCATCAGCTTCGATTGCGTGGGTTGTCGGTGTTCGTCGAACGCCGTGACGGCGATGGAGGCGGTGCGGTTTGCCTGGGCGCTGAATCCGAACCAGTCTCCGACGCCGTAGCCGGAGATCCAGCCTGACCAGCCGCCTGCTGCGGGAAGAGCGGCGGGACTCGCATAGGTCGATCCAACTGCGAAGTCTTTCTTCGCAACTGCAGCTTTGCTGCATAACGATGTCCTGCGCGACATCGGCGCCGCGAGCGACTGTGACTAACATGAGCGGAAAGTAGCCGGAGGGCGTGACCTGGTCCGGCGCGTAGGGTCCGGCGCCGGTCGACCAATTGGAACCGACGGGTTCGACGCTGAGCTGAAATTGCGAAGCCGAAAAGCCGCTGGCGATTTCGAGACCGCCAAGATCGAATGCGCCTTCCGTGGCGGGATCGTCGGAGCCGAAGGGATCATAGCGCTGGCCGTGTGGGTCGATGTATCCGTTCACGGGGTTGCCGGCATTGCCGTGAAAAGCAAATCCTGAAATTGAAGTTGCCGCGTAGGGCGCGAGGGTTCTCCGCCGTCGATCCGGCTCGCGACTACGTTCACTCCCTGCATCGGCTGGGAAGGATTTCCGCCGGCGTCGGCGAAATAGACGCTGCCGTGAATTCGTCCGGTCTGACCATTCGGGTAAAGACGCCGCATCTCGGCGCGGTCGTCCATCTTCGGGATGTCGGCGTCGGGATAGCAGAGTGCGATCGGCACACAAGAAATCGAGTCCATGACGTGCATCAGTGGCAGACCCTCGAAATCGTCAGCGCCCGGCGTTGGTGTGCGCGTGAAGACATTCAGGTTGGCCTGTGACCATCCGAGGCCGAGCACGCGACCGAGCGTGCGAACCAGGCGGTAGCGGACATCGGGCAATTGCGCGCTGGTGGCGGCGCAGACTCCGTTGAGAACGACGAGGGCGTGCGCGAGGTGCGCGTCGGTGCTGAAGTTGTCGGGACCTCCGTAAACTGCGTTGGTGAAACAGAGGGAAGGATCGCCCGCACCGACGCCAAGCAGCGCGTCGGTCACTCTGCCGTCGCGGTCGTAGACGATGCCGACTGGAGTGGCGATCGCGGCCGACTGAATATCGACGGGAATGCTGTAAGTGCCGTCTGGATAGCCGGTGACGTTGGCGCCGCTGACGTCTTCGGCGAGGTGGCCCGTCTGCGAGACGCTGAGAGCAGCGGATATGGTGGTCCAGCGCGTGAATGCGTCGGCAACGAAGGCGTCGGCCTGGGTGTTAGTGAGAACTGGGCTGAGGTCTCCCTGGTCCGTGAAGTACTGCACGCGCCCATTGACACAAGTTAGAGAGCGCCCTTTGGCTGATGGGTCGAAACCGGAACCGGCGACAAAAGCCGGTCTTCCCGCGAGGCAGGGGATCGAGGCGACGACGAGAAGAATAAAGAGAAATCTGAGACGCATCGCTACTCCTCCCGCGCGCCGCGGATCGCGCGCTGCAATTGGCGCAAATGAATGGGGGATGCGGAGGTCGAGTGAGTTGGCGCGGAGCGAGGCGGTCCGGGATTTTGTGAAGAAGGTGGAGAAGCGATGACGTGCCCCGTGGCGTCGAGTTCGATCTGGCCGAGCGACCCACCGACCAAGCTGGTCAATCCGAGGGTGCTGGGTGGATAGAAGAACAGCAGGAAATGTTGGCCGGGATGCATGTGGCGGTGAGTGTCCCATGCGCCTGCCCACTCGCGAATGGTGACAATTTCACCGATCTTGGTTCCGGCGATCGCCTGCTCTACGCGGAACTTCAGTTCAACAACAGGGAGCGGCGCGTCTATCGTTGGAGCCTGCGCGTCCACCGAAAGCATGGTGCCAGCGAAGATCAAGCCGGACGCGCGGGAAACAAGCTTCCACTGCGGGCCCAGGGCCCGTTCGGCCATTTGGTTAGAGGGCTGCGCGAATACAATCGCCTCAAGGCAGAGAAGAACGGCAAGAAGCAGAGCCAGGCGTCTGATCACGAACACGGCGCTACCTTCCTGGAGGGAAGAAGGACGGGACGATCCTGGGAGTGGGATCAGGTTAGCGCGGTTAGAGTGGCGGGAATGTGCTCCGGGTCACGAGCAATTTGTGATGAAAAAATCCGGCGAACAAACTGTATGGGCTAGCCGGATTTAACGATCAGTGAATGGTCTTGGTTTTACGCGACATGTAATCCATCAACAGGTATTGCCCGAGCGTGTAGGGCGTCGTGAAGTAAGCCTTGCCGCGGCACATCTGCGTGACCTTCTGCACGAACTGCACCAGACCGTAATCGGAGGCGAGCATGAAGGTATTGATCAGCACGCCGGCACGCTTGCATTTCGAGACTTCCTGTAAAGTTTCACTGACCACGAGCGGATCGAGTCCGAAAGCATTCTTGTAGATGCGGCCGTCTTCGAGCGTAAGGGCCGATGGCTTGCCGTCGGTGATCATGACGATCTGCTTCATATCCTTACGCTGGCGCTGCAGGATGCGCTGGGCCATGCGCAGGCCTTCGCGGGTATTGGTGTAGTACGGGCCGACTTTCACGCGCGCGAGTTGGGAAAGCGGGAGCTCTTCGGCTGAGTCGTGGAAGAGTACAAGCGAGAGCGAATCACCCGGATATTGCGTTCGAATCAGGTGCGAGAGCGCCATCGCGACCTTCTTTGCCGGGGTGAAGCGGTCTTCGCCATAAAGGATCATGGAGTGCGAGCAGTCGAGCATGAGCACAGTTGCGCACGAAGACTGGTATTCGCACTGGTGGACTTGCAGATCATGGTACTCGAGATTCAAAGGAAGATTGAGGCCTTCCCGTTGAATGGCGCTGGAGAGAGTCGCGGTAATGTCGAGGTTCAGCGTGTCGCCGAACTCATACTGCTTGGAGGCGCCGCTAGCCTCGATGCCGGTTGCCATATCGCGCGTGTCGTGCCGGCCGAAGCTGGATTTCCCGAGCGATCCGAGTAGATCGCGCAGCGATTTGAAACCAAGGAAGTCGAGGCTCTTGTCGGTGATTTCGAACTTGGCCTGCTGCGCGTCTCCGACCTGGCCGCCGACGCTCGACTGCTTTGACGGGTCGTGAGGCTGGTCGATGGAGATGTAGTCTTCCTGTTGCATACGCTCGATGAGCTGTTCGATCAATTCGTCGAGCTGGCCCTCCATCTGCATCTGCTCCAGACGCTCGCGCATTTCTTCGTCGAACAACTCGCCGTTCAGAAGCGCCTGCTCGATGGCGCGTTTCAGATTCTCGAGGGTTTGCTCATCCTCGGGAAGCTCATACCACATGTTGTCCTGAAAGCCGCTGCGCAGAAGATAGTCCGAGAGCGCGCTGAGCAAGTCCTCCATGCTCATTTCGCCGGCGGGATCCGGGACGTATTTCGTGTAGCGCGTTCGTTTCATAAAACCAGTTCTTAGCAGCCGGTTCTCAGTTCTCAGTAAACATCGCCCGAATGACGCCAATTCTCACTGAGAACTGGGAATGGCAGGCGAGAACTGAGTGCTCAGTTAAAACTCCTCTTCGGCCGGTACGGAAATTCATCGTCCTGGATCGGTTTCTCGGGTTTGCGCGGCTGGGGCTGCTTCTCTCCGGCTGTAAAGACGCGTTCCTCGCTGCGGCCGATGCGCTTGTGCGCGTAAAGGCCCTCGAGAATGAATTCCGCCGCCGACACCTGCGTTGCGGCATGATCCTTGGGGCCGACGCCGACCTTTACTGTCTTGTCGAGTAGGCCTCCGATCCCGCGCAAGGCTTGCATAGCCTCGCTTGCAGCGGACGAGTCGGCTAGCTGGATTTCTCCGCCGAGATCGAACCACTGCACGATCGGCTGCATGTCAGTGTTCTTGAAATAGCCGTCATAGGTTTTGGCGAGTGCGCCGCGAATCAGTTCGCGGCTGACGTGATCGGCGCCCTTCATTTCGCCTTCATATTCGAGTTCGAGCTTGCCAGTGATTGCGGGGAGTGCCGAGTACACGTCACTGATACGCGGGACGATCACCTCCTCTCGATTGGCAAGTGCGCGCCGCTCGGCGTTCGAGATGACGTTTTCCATAGCGGAGATCGGGAGGCGCTGGCTGACGCCGGAACGCTTGTCGACTTTCTTGTCCTCGCGTGCGATGAATGCGATGCGCTCGATCACCTCCTGCACGTACTTCGGAACATGGAGGCGGGTACCGTTGCGACGGATCCACGCTTCTTGCGCGGTGATGGCGATTCCTTCCTCTACCGACGCGGGATAGTGCGTACGGATTTCCGATCCGATCCGATCCTTGAGGGGCGTAATGATTTTCCCGCGCGCTGTGTAGTCTTCCGGATTCGCACTAAAGACGATAGCGAGATCGAGCGGGAGGCGGATCGGGTAACCCTTAATCTGCACGTCGCCTTCCTGCATGATATTGAACAGTCCGACCTGGATTTTCCCAGCGAGGTCGGGGAGTTCGTTGATAGCGAAGATTCCGCGATTGGCGCGCGGCAACAGCCCGTAGTGCACTGTGAGTTCGCTGGAAAGTTCGTGACCACCACGTGCCGCCTTGATGGGATCGATATCGCCAATCAGGTCGGCGATGGTGACGTCGGGAGTAGCAAGCTTTTCGACGTAGCGTTGCTCAGGCGCGAGCCATGCGATCGGCGTGATGTCACCCTGCTTCGCGACGAGCTCCTGGCAACGGCGGCAAATGGGGGCGTAGGGACTGTCGTGGATTTCGCAGCCGGCGATGTACGGCAGTTCTGGATCGAGTAGCGATGTGAGCGCACGCAGGATGCGGCTTTTGGCCTGTCCGCGAAGTCCGAGCAAAATGAAATTGTGCCGCGAAAGGATCGCGTTCACGATCTGCGGCACCACTGTGTCGTCGTAGCCGACGATCCCCTGAAAAAGCTGTCCGCCCTGGCGCAGGCGAGCCATCAGATTTTCACGAAGTTCGTCTTTGACACGCCGGGAGCTGAGCCGCTCTTCCGAAAAGGCACTGCGACGCAACTCGCCGAGAGTCTGGGCAACACTCATGGTGGGAACCCCCAAAAAGCCGGCTTGCAGGCCAACCTCTCCACCATGCCCAAGGCGGGCACATTGGAAATCTGAGCCGCCTGCAACCTCACCGCCTTAGCGGGATTATACGCTGGACTAGCGGCCGACATTTCTGCACCAGGAACAGGGCGATTCGCCGAAGCCTTTGCTGGCTGATCACAACCACGACGTTACAGTGCTGATTGCCGAATGCTGGCTGTTGATTGCTGAAGCTAATTCCAGCGTGCCTTGCTAGCTCGACGCAGGCCGGGCAGGACGGCCTGCAGATAGGAGACGACGGCCTCGAGGCGTTTGGGTTCGGAGAGTGTTGCCAGCAACTTCTGCTTGAAATCGAGGTCAAGTGGAAGAGATCCGGCGAGGAGAAAGGAGAGTTTCTCCGAGTTGCCGTCGGGCTCGGAAGCCTCAGCGCCTGCGAGCTTTATGATCTCCGAATGTAACTGAAGCGCCTGCTCGGCGACCTTAGCTGCCGGACGGCCAGGCTCATCCTCGATCAGCGAAATCTCAGCTTGGAGAAACGAACGATCGTCGTTCACGTGCAACACCTCGAAGCGCTCCACGCCGCGCGTCAGAATATCCATGCGGCCATCATCGTAACGTTTGGTGACTTCAAGGATTTCCGCAGTGCATCCGAGCTCGGCAACGCCCTCTTGCGAAGCTCGTACTACGCCGAAAAGCTTTTTCTCGTCGAGGCACTCCGCGATCATTTCGCGATAACGCGGCTCAAAGATATGAAGAGGAAGGGGGACGCCGGGGAAGAGCACCAGGTCGAGCGGAAACAGCGGCAACAGCGAACTCACGACGCCTCCGTTGGAGTGATTTTACGCCACCGTTGACTTGATCGTACTTCAGGGGATACAAGGGTTCGCCGTGGAAATGACTGGGAAAGTTGTGGTGGTGACAGGGGCGTCGATGGGAATCGGCGAGGCGATTGCGAAAATGTTTGCCGATCAGGGCGCGAGCGTGGTTCTGTTGTCGCGCGATTCGTCAAGAGTCGAGGCGGCACGTGCACGCATTGGAAATTCCGAGCGCACGATCGCTCTGGGTTGCGATGTGCGCCATCGCGAAGAAGTGGATCGTGTCCTCGGGCTGGTGCTGCATCACTTCCAGCGAGTCGATGTTTGGGTGAACAACGCTGGCGTGGGAATGCGCGATAGGCTGGCGGCGATGGACATGAGCAAGTCCCGCGAACTGTTCGACGTCAACTTCTTTAGCGCCATCCACTGCATGCAAGCGGTGATTCCGGTGATGAAGCAAGCGGGCGGAGGCGCGATTATCAATATCTCGAGTGTCGCAGGGCATATTCCGGTTGCGTTCATGTCGGCGTACTCGGGCAGCAAGTTTGCGCTCAATGCGGCAGGAAAGGCGGCGCGGCTGGAACTGGAAGCCGACAACATTCATGTGCTCACGGTGTGTCCCGGTTACGTCCGCACGGATTTTGGAGCGAACATGATTTCCGCGAGTGCGGAGAGTGTAAAGCCGAAGTCTGTCCGAGGGATCACCGCGGAGTGCGTTGCCCATGCTGCTTACGAAGGACTCCGCAAACGAAAGCGAGAAGTGATTGTGCCGTGGTATATGCATCTCGTGGTGAAGCTCTACCAGTTATTTCCAAGCGTGGTGGAATGGGGCATGGCGAGGGGGATTCGGCGTGCTGCCGAGTGACTGCAGACCCGCAGTAGAAACTGACCATGGAATGATGAGGTGCCTGTGATCAATACCGAATCTGCTGCCGTGCGTCACGCTCCACCCAAGGCGATTACTGGTGTTCTCATCCGAAGTACGATCGTCGCGGCGCTAGGCGGATTGATTTTCGGTTTCGATACCGCCGTCATTGCCGGGACCACGCAGGCACTCACGCGAATCTTTCAGCTGACACCCAAGACGCTTGGCATCACAGTGTCGAGCGCTCTGTGGGGCACGATTCTCGGGTCGCTGCTGGCCGGATACGTCGCCGAGCGCTGGGGCCGCCGCGACAGCCTGCGCGTGCTGGCTATTCTCTATCTGGGATCGGCGCTCGGCTGCGCTCTCTCTTGGAGTTGGCCCTCTCTGCTCGTGTTTCGCGTTTTCGCTGGATTGGCGATCGGGGGATCGTCGGTACTTGGGCCGATGTACATTGCCGAGATCGCTCCTGCCGCCTGGCGGGGAAGGCTGGTCGGAACATTCCAGTTCAACGTCGTCGCCGGAATTCTTCTCGCCTATCTATCGAACTACCTGATTGCTTTACAACATCTGGGAGACAGGGAGTGGCGCTGGCAGTTCGGCGTGGCGGCATTTCCATCGTTTCTGTTTCTGGTCTTCCTTTTCACGATTCCGAGGAGCCCGCGCTGGCTGGTGAAAAAGAAGCGGCTGACCGAAGCGCGCGAGGTGCTGGTGCACATTGGCGATCCGGATCCTGACGCGGAACTCGCCGAGATCGCCGACTCGGTGGCTGTCGAACACAAGATGGCCAATGAGAGCTTGTTCACGGAAGCGTACCGTTTTCCGATTTTTCTTGCGGTCACGATCGCAATGTTCAATCAGCTTGCCGGCATCAACGCGGTGCTTTATTACCTGAACGACATTTTTGTGGCAGCGGGATTCGCAAAGCTTTCAGCTGCATGGCAAGCAGTCGCTGTCGGATTTACCAATCTGCTGTTCACAGTGCTGGCGATGTTGTTCATCGACCGCGTCGGGAGGCGCATTCTGCTGCTAATCGGATCCGTGGGGATGATCGTTGCTCTAACAGCAATTGCGATCATCTTTCGTACGCAACAGCACCGTGATTATCTGCTGTGGTGCCTGATCGGATACATCGCCTCGTTTGCGTTCTCGCAAGGCGCCGTGATCTGGGTCTATCTGAGCGAGGTCTTTCCGAACGCGGTCCGTAGCAAGGGGCAGAGCCTTGGCAGTCTGACACACTGGCTCATGAATGCCCTGATTGCAGGCGTCTTCCCAGTCCTGGCAGCGCATTCAGGATCGTTGCCGTTCTTCTTTTTTGCGGCGTCGATGGTGGTGTTCTTCTTCCTGACGCTGTTCGTTTATCCCGAGACCAAGCGAGTCTCGCTCGAGCAAATGCAAAGGACACTGGAAGGGATCGATGGTCAGTAGGATGGGTCCGGAGTTAGGGCTCACTCGCCTAGTTCTTCGAGCATGGCCGTCATTTCGGATTGCGCATGGGCGTTGCCGGTTCGGCGCGCAGAGGCGATGCCGTCGACCAGCATTCGCTTGGCTTCGGCAACGCAGCCGGCGGTAGCCAGTGTTTGCGCTGCCATGAAGTATCCAGGGGTGTAGTCCGGATTCTTCGTGAGCAAGGTTTGGAACTCCTCTAAGGCTTTGTCAATCTGGCCGGACTTGGAGTATTCCATGGCGAGGCCGTAGCGTGCGAAGGCGTCATCAGGATTTCCGGTCAGGATTTCGGCGAGCATAGCGATGCGATCCATGTGTGACATTCAGGTCTATGGTGTCAGGTCTCAAGAAAGACTATCAGGTTAAGTTCTAACTTTCCTCGAAGTCGAGGATTGCACTCGCGGAGACTGCAGAAGGGACAATTTCGGCATCCTCCCCTCATGGTCGAGCATCAACTGTAGATCCAACGTTCGTTTGGAGCTAAAAAAACAAATATGTGTGGCATTGTCGCAGTCTTCCGGCGATCTGGTCGTGTGTGTCCGACGATCATTGAACGCGCAACCAGGAGTCTCTATCACCGCGGACCCGACGGGCAGCGACACTGGATGTCACCCGACGGTAAAGTAGCGCTCGGGCACGCGAGACTCAGCATCATCGACTTGACGACGGGCGATCAGCCGATCGCCAGCGAAGACGAGCGTACGCGCATTATTGTGAATGGCGAGTTTTACGGTTATGAAGCGATACAGTGCGAGCTAAAACAGCGAGGCCATCGCCTTCGCACGAAATCAGACAGCGAGATCGCGCTGCATCTTTATGAAGATTTTGGGATGCAGTTTCTGCATCATCTGCGCGGGGAATTCGCGATGGTGCTGTGGGACGAAACGCGGAAACGGTTGATTGCGGCCCGTGACCGCTTCGGGATCAAGCCGTTGTTCTATGCGTGGCATGAGGATGCGCTCTATCTTGCTTCCGAAGTGAAGGCACTGTTTGCGGCGGGTGTTCCGGCGCGGTGGGATCATGAAAATGTGTATCACGCCGTGACCATGAGCAAGCACCAGACGCGAACACTCTACGATGGCGTCTTTGAAATTCCCCCCGGGCACTATTTGATTGCGACGCAAAACCACCTGCAACTGAATCAGTACTGGGATTTCAACTATCCGAAGGCGGAGTTGACAACCCCCAAACGCACGGATGCCGAGTATGCCGCCGAATTCCGGCACGAACTCGAGGAGGCGGTGAGGATACGTCTGCGAGCGGATGTTCCCGTTGGGGTGTATTTGAGCGGGGGGCTGGACTCATGCTCAGTGTTGGGATTGGCGGCGAAGCATCATCCGCAACCCATTCGCGCCTTCACTTTGACGTTCGATCAAGTGGCATACGACGAAGGCGTGATTGCGAAGGAAATGGCGGAGCTCGCGGGAGCGGAATTTTACCCGACTCAGATTAAGCAGCAGCATCTGGCCGATCATTTTGCGGATGCGATTGCGCAGTCGGAAACGCTCTGCGTCAACGCACACGGGGTCGCGAAATATCTGCTGAGCCGCGCGGTACGCGATGCTGGTTACAAAGTGGTGATCACGGGCGAAGGGTCAGACGAAATCCTGGGCGGTTACGCGCACTTCCGGCGCGACATGCTGCTTTATAACCGCGAGGGGCAGGACCCGGCAGAGATCGACCAGCTCATGAAGTGGCTAGAAGATCACAACGCCGTATCGCGTGGTCTGCTCCTGCCGGATGGAGAGATCGGTCCGATGGACGGAGTGAAGCGAATGCTCGGCTACGTTCCGTCCTGGATCGAAACGTTCTCGACCCGAGCCGTAAAGCTGCGGCCACTGCTGGCGAAGGATTTTCAGGCCGAGTACGGACCGCGGGAGGGCATGTATTGCTTCCTGGATGATATTGACGTGCGTGGCCAGCTGGCGGGCAGGGACGCCCTTCACCAATCACTCTACCTTTGGTCGAAGACGGCGTTGTCTGGCTACATCCTGACGATGCTTGGCGACCGCATGGAAATGGCGCACTCCGTCGAAGGGCGGGTTCCGTTTCTCGACCATAAGGTCGTGGAATTAATTGTGTCGCAGCCGCCGAACCAGAAAATTCGCGGGATGACTGAGAAGTATGTGCTGCGTGAGGCAGTGAAGGACGTGATTACGGATACTGTGTACCGCAGGCAGAAGCATCCCTTCCTGAGCCCGCCGGCGACTCTCAATCCGGATGACACATTCAATGTCTACGTGCAGGACATGCTGCGAGGTAAGGCGCTGGCGTCGCTCCCGTTTTTCGATCAGAAGCGAGTTATTGAGCTGCTGGACAGGATGCCCGCCATGGATGACGGCGCCCGCACGGCTAATGACCAAGTGCTGATGCTGCTCGTAAGCATGTGTGTACTGCAACAACGGTTCGGCATGGCAGCGTAGCTTCGGAAGGCACCGACAGACTCTATCCTTTCAACCCACCCTCCTCCTTTCACGCTACAATGGCGTTTCCCGGAGAAACATTTTGTCTTGCCCATATTTTGTGCCGACGGAAGTTCTGGCCAACGGATCGTGGCTGCATCCGTCGAGGTTGCCACTCGGAGCGGGGTGGCGCGGCAATTGTTGCTCCTCGGACGAGGCATTCACGCCCGACGAAACGACACTTCGGGAGCTCTGCAATCTTGGTTACGCGCACGGCTGTCCTCGGCTTTCTTCTAATCGCGACTGGGATGCGATTCGGTTTTCGGTGGCAAGTGCGAGCGGCGATCATGTGACGTTGTGGTATGTGTGCGAGGCGAATCATGCCCCTCGCGAGCACGGCCAGTTGACGTTCGACCTGGTTCACCAGGCATGGCTCAATCCGCATCCGGATGTGCGTGTGCAGAGGCTCGCGGATTGCTATCTTCAAACCTTCCGGTCGAAACAACCAAAATCAAACCAGGAACCGGTCCCTTGAACGACAACGACGCATGCGGTACTCCCCGCCCAGTAAGCGACTCGAAGTCGGAGATGGCGGAAATCGTCCTGCCCAACGATGCCAACCCGCTGGACGCGCTGCTCGGCGGACGGCTGATGCACTGGATCGACATGGCGGGGGCGATGGCGGCCCATCGCCACTCCCATCAATACGTGGTGACGGCATCGATTGACCATCTCGATTTTCTTGTTCCGGTGCACGTCGGTGACCTCGTTATCCTGCGCTCGTCGGTCAACCGCGTCTATCACACATCGATGGAAGTAGGTGTCAAGGTGTGGGTGGAGAACTACCACCTTGGGCAACTCAAGCATGTCAGTTCGGCATACCTGACCTTTGTGGCGATCGAGGCTTCCGGCAAAAGGCTTGTTATACCGCCCGTGATCCCCGAGACGGCAGAGGAAAAGCGACGTTATGAGGATGCCGGACGGCGGCGAGAGATCCGGCGAGCAGAAATGGAGCGGAGGCGAAAGATAGAAGCGCGATTGTGATGCACGTCACATACGGCGACGGTCTCATTTTGATGAAAGTAAGGATGGTCTGAGACTCTATGGATAGTGAGATCATTCACCGGTTTCAGTTCGGCTTCACCGTTACCTACCACTACCTTTTCCCGCAACTCACGATGGGCCTGGCTCTGCTCATCGTCGTCCTGAAAACCATCGCACTGCAGCGGAACGATCTGGTGTATCACCAGGCCGCGCGTTTCTGGGCCAAGATTTTCGGGATCAATTTCGTACTCGGAGTCGTGACCGGAATCCCGATGGAATTCCAGTTCGGCACCAATTGGTCACACTTCTCGAAGTTCGCCGGCGGCGTGATTGGGCAAACCCTGGCCATGGAAGGAATGTTCGCTTTCTTTCTCGAATCGGCGTTTCTGGGATTGTTCCTGTACGGAGAAAAGAGACTGAGCCCAACCGCGCATTGGCTATCGAGCGTGGCGGTGTTTGTCGGATCGTGGCTCTCGGGCTACTTCATTATCGCCACCGACGCGTGGATGCAATTTCCGGTGGGTTACACGATCGCGGCCGATGGCTCGGCGCAGCTTTCCAGTTTCTGGGCTCTCGTTCTGAATCCGTGGGCGTGGTGGCAGTATGCGCACAACATGAGCGGAGCAGCGATCACGGGGTCGTTCGTAATGGCCTCGGTGGGAGCGTTTTACCTGCTGTGGGGAAAGTGGCCGGAGTACGGCAGAATTTTCGTAAAGACCGGTGTGATTGCCGGAGTGATCTTCAGCATCTTGCAGCTTTATCCGACGGGCGACGCCCAGGGCCGAATGGTCTCGATTCATCAACCAGTAACGCTAGCGGCGATGGAAGGCTTGTTTGAGGGGCGCACAGCGGCGCCCTCGCTGATCGTAGGGCAGCCCAACGAGCAGGAGAGAAAGATCGACAATCCGGTGGAAGTTCCTGGCATGCTGAGCATGCTGACCTATCGGCGCTGGAACGCCCATGTGCTCGGACTCGACGCCTTTCCGAAGGATCACTGGCCAGGCAATATTCCGCTCCTTTATTACAGCTATCACATCATGGTCGGGTTGGGCACGATATTCATTGCCATCCTGGTGGTGGCGACATTTCTACTGTGGCGCGGCCGGTTGTACCACTCAAGATGGATGCTGTGGATTCTGATGCTGGCCCTGCCGTTCCCCTATATTGCCAACACGGCAGGATGGATGACTGCAGAACTCGGACGTCAGCCTTGGCTGGTGTACGGCTTGATGCGAACTTCCGAAGGGTATTCCAAGACGGTCTCGGCAGGGAACGGGCTGTTCACGCTGCTGGGATTCATGGGGATGTACACCGTGCTTAGCATCCTTTTCCTGTTCCTGGTGCATCGTGAGATTGAGAAGGGACCGGCAAGCGAGCCGGCATTAGTCGCGGCGGGCGTAACCGCTGTGAGGTGAAGATGGCGAGTCTCTGGTTTTGGATTGTCGGCGTGATGGTCACGGCATACGTGGTTCTGGATGGTTTTGATCTAGGGGCAGGCGCGATCTATCTGATGGCGGCGAAGACTGACGAGGAGCGGCGGAAAGTGATCCGCGCCATAGGTCCGGTGTGGGACGGGAACGAAGTCTGGCTGCTGGCGGCGGGCGGAACTCTTTACTTCGCCTTCCCACAACTCTACGCGTCGAGTTTCAGCGGTTTCTATCTTCCGCTGATGATGGTGTTGTGGTTGCTGATGCTGCGCGCAATCGGCATCGAGTTTCGCGCTCACATGGAGCATCCGGTGTGGCAGGGCTTTTTCGATGTCATCTTCAGTGTCTCGAGCATTTTGCTGATGATTTTTTTCGGCGCAGCGCTTGGGAACGTGATGCGCGGCGTGCCACTCGATGCCAACGGGTACTTCTTCGAACCACTGTGGACGAACTTCAAACTGGGACCAAAGACCGGGATCCTCGACTGGTACACGGTAATGACGGGAGTGGTCGCGTTAGTGACGCTAACCGCACATGGGGCGCTCTATGTGGCCATTAAGACCGACCAGGATCTGAGCCGGAGAGCGCGAGGAATTGCGCTACTGTGCTGGCCAGTCCAGTTCTTTCTGACCTGCATCAGTCTGGTTGCGACCTATTTCGTTCGTCCAGAAGTGATGGACAACTACTCGAAGCACAAGATCGGCTTGCTCATCCCGATTGTGGTGTTCGGAAGCCTGGGAGTGATGCTTTGGGCGAATCCCAAGGGGAAAGAGAAGCTCGCCTTTATCGCATCGAGTCTGTACATTGCGGGAATGTTAGTGGGAGCGGCGTTCGCGCTGTATCCGGTCGTGCTTCCAGCCCGCGACCGGCAATACGATCTGACGATCTACAACAGCGCGGCCGGTGCACATGGACTCAGCGTTGGATTCACGTGGTGGATCCTAGGAGCAGTGCTAGCGCTCGCGTACTTCATCTACGTCTACCGCATGTTCCGCGGAAAAGTTCACCTGGGAGAGGGGCACTACTGAAAGGCAGTTGCCAGTTCCCAGTGGGCAGTTGTCAGTAGTTTGTAATCAGACTATAGGGATCACTCTTTGACCGACGACTCTGTCTTTGCCTGTGGATGATGCCCGGCGTCCTGCAGAGCGCCCGGAGCACTTCTCAGTTGATCGAGTTGCTTTTGCACGCGCGCCCACTCGTTTTTGTCTGTGCGGATCGAGAGCGGCGCATTGGGTACCGAAAAGTATTCGAGGATGTTGGCCCGCAATTCGGCCGGAACATTATTAAAGTTGTGTTCGCTGAGTTTGTCGAGAAGCTTGGCGTAAGTGGCATCGCTGAGCCGGTATTCGCCCGGAGATGTCTTTCTGCCAGTGTCACAGTCGGTGTTGATCAGGCGGAGCGCGTGGCCGTCTGCCTGCTTTAGAGTTGAGTGGTAGTCCTCGACCGTCAGGTTCACACTCTTGATGTACATGTCCTCAGTTTGGGTGGTTGGAATCTTGAAATCGAGCGCGGCGAAAGGGCCCACCTTCGGAATGATCTTGAGAAAAAATGCCAGCACGCGCGCGCCGAAGCCAGGACGGCGGTATCCCTTACCCCATTGCTTCTCGTAGTTGGTCCGGGAAAGGTAGAAAAGAAACTTCTTGCGGTCGAAGTTTGGATCTTCCTTCACCATTTCTTTCTTTCGCGCTAGCAACGCCACGCGCGTCATCTCTGGAATGATTGTGCTGATGGAGCGACGGAACGTGCCGATCGCAAGGTCTTCATCCCCAAAAACGTCTGAGACCTGCAATCCATAAGTCTCATAGAAAGCACGTTCGAGCACGGGCTTGGAAACCTCAAACCCGATGAAGTCGTGGTAACGGTCGCTGGTGTAGCGATTGTGCGCAACCTGCGTCATGTCGAAGCCGAATTCGGTGCGAATATGTGCTTTGGGATCGTCCCCATAGGTGACTATGTCGCCGTACTTCTTCTTGAGTTTGGGAAATTCGATCCCGACCACGCGGTTGATGGTCGGGTGTCCGCTGTTGTCGGAAACATAGTGCGACAGCGCGCCCAGAGCGAAGGCATACTCGTTGAGGTCGGTAGAGTCGTTGATCAAGGCGACTACGAAGTCGCCACTGCGAACGTAGTGCGTGAGATCGCTGAAGAAACGGTTGCCGAACGGGTAGTAGCCCATATCCTGGATAAGCGAACCGCCGTAGGCAAAGGCATGGGCCTTCCGTAGATCTTCGTCGGTCGCACGAGGAAAGCGCTCGAGCAACATCGGCGCGATCCGATCCTTCCAGAGAAGATCGACGACCTGCTCGTGGGTGAGAACGGAATATGCGTGCGAGTTCTGACTCGTTAGAGAGAGCACGAGAATGAAGGCCAAAACAGCAGTTGGCCTGCGGATGATATTCCAGACGTGTGTTGAAAGAGATCGTAGCGCTGGCAACATCGCTTGCGTTTCCTCCGATACCGCGACCGCAAACGCGGCCTGCATTGTCCCGTATAATCAAAAACAGAGCCCTGTTCGGGCCGTCGAGAGGTACCTTGAGCGCTCACAGTCATCATCCCGGTCAGCAGATGCCCACCCCGCAGCCACTTCCCGGCGTCAACGCGATCATCGCGGTCGGTTCGGGCAAGGGCGGCGTCGGCAAGACCACTCTTTCCGTGAATCTGGCAATCGCGCTGAATCGCCTCGGCCACAAGGTCGGCCTGCTCGACGGCGATGTCTACGGGCCGAACGTCCCTTTGATGCTGGGAACGAACGATCAGCCTAAAGTCTTGGGAGAGAATCGGATCGAGCCGCTTACGGTTCACGGCCTGAAGATGATTTCGGTAGGCCTGCTGAATCCCGGCGACAAGCCGTTGATCTGGCGCGGACCAATGCTCCACTCCATCATCCGTCAGTTTTTGGGGTCGGTTGAGTGGGGACAACTCGACTACCTGGTGATCGATTTGCCGCCAGGCACGGGTGATGTCGCCCTGTCGCTGATTCAGACTGTGCCCTTAACGGGATCGATCGTGGTCTCGACCCCATCAGACGTCTCGCTGCAGGATGCACGAAAGGCGATCGAAATGTTCCGTCAGATGAAGGTGGACCTGGTGGGCGTGGTTGAAAACATGAGCTACTTTGTTTGCCCGCATTGCCATCACGAGGTGGATATCTTCTCCCGTGGCGGAGCAGAACGAACCGCCAAACAGTTTGGCGTGCCGTACCTGGGAAGCGTGGAATTGGACCCGGAAATACGCAAGGCTGGAGACACAGGTTCGCCCGCCGTGCTGAAAGGCGAAGATTCGCCCCACGCAAAGTCGCTCTACGAGTTCGCGCGCAAGGTAGCGGCGCGAGTCGAAGAGATCAAATCGACCAGCAGCGAGAACGTGATTCAGATTCAGTAGGGCGGAGAACTGCTCCTCGCCCTACTTGAATTGCAAGTGGAGCTGCCTCATCGTGACAAGTGTTGTCGCGCTCGACGAATTGAAGACCACGAACCGGATCATGTAGTCCCCGTTTGCCCCAGTCGGTAGTCCCTCCCAATTCCCAACAATCAGGCGATTGGCGTTTGTGATGGGGACCTCACTGGACAGCGCAAACCAGTTCGAGCCGTCGGCAGTGTACTGCGCCTGCACATAGCTGCCATTCGAGAGCGCGCGCGAACCATTGGTCATCACCAAGCGGACTGAGGTTGCACTGGTCATATCGATCGAGAGTCGATAGGAGTTGTCGCCGATCTCGCTGAGGCCGATCGGCCCCTTGAAATTGTCGGCGGAGCCGAGGCTGTAATCCACGGGAACGGGAAATCCCACTCCGGCGCCCGGAGGCCCAGCCGGTCCCGGAAAGCCCGGCTGGCCCCGTTGAGCAAGTCGCCCCGGCGGGGTCCAGCAATACCTTGCGGCCCGGCAGGGGTCCCGACGGTCCGGTTGCTCCCGGAAAGTCCAGCAGGTCCCGCGGCGCCTGTTGGCACCTTGTGGGGACCTTGCGGTCCCGGCGGACTAATCAACGTGTGATAACCATTTCCATTGTCCGATTCCTGAATCACTCCACTCACGATCGAAAGCGTGTATTGCCCAGCGGCGGGCTGAGGTGCCGCCAATCCAAGGTCGATCAGAGTAATCGC
>Ga0126381_100000194_pt1 | contig 67487 bp, 72 predicted proteins | sample PanSoiMetPlot_28_FD_96465 | JGI IMG/M metagenome (GOLD analysis project Ga0126381, IMG submission 96465) | Tropical forest soil microbial communities from Panama - MetaG Plot_28 | ecosystem: Environmental > Terrestrial > Soil > Tropical forest > Bulk soil | place: Panama | collected 2016-02-17 | reverse complement strand
CCGGCGCGCCCAGCTGATGGCGGTTGTGGACAGCGCAATGGAGCAGGCCCAAAAAGCACAGAAGGATGCCGAGCTTGGCCAGCACGGTCTCTTCGGCGTCTTCCAGCAAGACGAAGAGAGTTACGTCACCGAGAGGCCGCTGCCCAACATCCCTGATTGGGACGAGCACCAGCGGCTCGCCTACGAGAAAGAGATCCTCGGCTTTTTCATCACCGGGCATCCGCTGGAGAAGTACCAGGACAAGCTGCTCGACTTTCACGCGCTTTCTACCAGCGATATCGCCGACATGAAGTCCTCGACCGGCAAGGGCGAAACGCTCGTTGGCGGCATTCTCAAAGGCATCCGCGTAGCGAAATCCAAGAAGGGGGACCTCTACGCGCAAGGACAGCTCGAAGACATGAACGGCTCCGTCGACCTTCTTGTGTTTGCGGAAGCCTTTCGCCGTTTGGGAGAGCGAGTCAAGCTCACCGTTCCTGTGCTGGTGAAGGCCGGCGTTCGGGTGGAGGAAGGATCGAACCCCAAGCTGCTGGTCGACGACATCACTCCTCTGGAAGAGGCCCAGCCCAAACTGCCAACGCATTTGCGCATCAAGGTCCCGCTGGAGAGCGCGTCGTCAGCGACCATCGACGACTTGCAGGCGTTGTGCCGCGAGCGCAAAGGCGAGGCCCGCGTGCTCTTTGATTTAGAGCGCAAGGGGGACTTTACCGTGGTGATGGAGGCGGAGGGCTATAATGTGTTGCCGGACCGCGCGTTCATCTGCCGCGTGGAAGAGCTATGCGGCCGCGGCAGCGTACGGATTATCGACTGAGGTTTTTGCTGAGAGCTGACGGCCGGTAGCCGGCAGTTTCAATCACCGTGTCCGAGGACCCTCAACTTTCGCCTGCGCAGTCCGGCATGCTTTCCGCGCTGGACTTCTGGATCTACGCGGCGGAGGCGATGTTCTGGGCCTCAACCAAGCTGAACGATCCCAACATGGAAGCTGCTACCAAGGCACAGGAAGAACTGCAACGTATCGAGCAGCAGATCGAGCAGTTGCAGAAGTCATCCCGCGACAATCCGGACGCACAGAAACAACTACAGGCGCTGCACAACCGCGTGGAAGCCCTGAAGCGCCAGATGTCCGGGCAACTGACGCCATGGGAGCGCACCGAGATGGCGCGCCACCCCAACCGTCCCTATCCACTGGACTACATCGAGCGGATCTTTCCCGACTTCAGCGAAATCCACGGCGACCGCGCTTTTGGCGACGATCCGGCCTTAATTTGCGGTATGGCGCGCTTCAACGGCAGGGAAGTGCTCGTGCTGGGTACGCAGAAGGGGCGCGACACCAAACAGCGGGTCTACCGTAATTTCGGGCAACCGAATCCGGAAGGCTATCGTAAGGCTCTGCGGGCGATGAAGTTCGCGGAGAAGTGGCGGCGGCCTATCATCTCGCTCATCGACGTTGTAGGTGCTTATCCGGGATTGGGCGCAGAAGAACGCGGGCAGGCTGAGGCCATCGCCCGCAACCTGCGCGAGATGGCACGGCTTGAGGTGCCGTTCATCGCCGTGATCACCGGCGAAGGCGGCAGCGGAGGCGCGCTGGCGATCGCGGTTGCCGATCGCGTGCTGATGCTGGAGAACAGCATCTACTCGGTCATTTCGCCGGAAGGCTGCGCGTCCATCATGTGGCGGGATGCCAGCAAGAAAGACGTAGCTGCCCAGGCCCTGCGAATCACGGCCAAAGACATTCTGGAGCTTGGCATCTGCGACGAGGTTATTCCTGAGCCACACGATGGAGCACAACACGACTACGATGCCGCCGCGAAACTCCTGGCCGACGCCTTGGAGAAGCACCTTTCTGACTTGGAAAAATTGCCAACCGATAAGCTGATCGAGGGGCGATACAACAAGTTTCGCAATATGGCGCAGTATTTCGCGGTTGAGGCCGCGGCAGCGAAATAATCGGCCCCAACGTAACCTTCCCGTACATCCCGCCACAACGCTGCCCGCAGGGCGAGACTGCTGGCGGACGGTTTTCTTACCGCAGCGCCTCCATGCACTCCTCCAGCGCCTCACGAGACGGCCGTGTCAGATTCTCCGGCAGGGTCGCAAGCGGCTGATCGGTCATGTCGATCATGTCGAGGAAGTTTGGCGCGGTCGTATTCACGTAGAGCACGCCGGTCAGGACCTCCTCTGCATCGTGCGACTGGATCAGGCGCTTCATCGCTTCGACCTTGTTGGTGGGATCGTAATCCTGCTCCAGTTTGCGTAGCCGCAGTGACGAGCCATCATGCATCGTCACATTCATTGTGCTTCCCTCGTCGTAATCGACGGCAATATCGTGGAAGTGCGGTACGAAGTCCACATCGTGCAGCGGTTCTTCATGGTCCTTCACAAACTTGTACGACTTGGTCGAGCCTTCATGGTCGTTAAAAGTCGTGCAGGGCGAGATCACATCCAGCATGACGGTTCCGCGATGCGATAGTGCCGCCTTCAGCATGGTATGCAGCTGCTTCTTGTCGCCGGAGAACGAGCGACCGACGAAGGTTGCGCCCAGCATGATTGCCAGCGCGCAGGTGTCAATCGCAGGCAGGTCGTTGATGACGCCTGTCTTCAGCTTCGAGCCGATATCGGCGGTCGCCGAGAACTGTCCCTTAGTGAGGCCATACACGCCGTTGTCCTCGATGATGTAGACGATCGGCAGATTCCGGCGCATGAGGTGAACGAACTGCCCGATGCCGATGGAAGCTGTATCGCCGTCGCCGCTGATGCCGAGGGCGACGATTTTCGAATTCGCCAGCACCGCACCCGTCGCGACCGAAGGCATGCGTCCATGCACCGCGTTGAAACTGTGCGAACGTCCCATGAAGTACGCGGGACTCTTCGAGGAGCAGCCGATCCCGGAAATCTTAATCACGCGCTCGGGCGAAATGCCCATCTCGTAGAACGCGTCGATAATGCGCTCCGAGATGGCATTGTGGCCGCAGCCGGCGCATAGCGTCGTCTTGCCGCCGCGATAATCGAGCACGGTCAGCCCGATACGATTTGTCTTGGGTTGGGGCGTAGCCGTGGTCGCCATTACTTGCCCTCCTGGGAAATGATGTCGTCGGTGATGGAGCGCGCGTCGATGGGCAGGCCGTTGTAGTGACGAACGCTGCGCAGTTTGCCGATCTCCGCGGCCGCGATGTCCAGCTTCAGCAGCTCCATCATTTGTCCGTCGCGGTTCTGGTCGACGACGTACACGCGTTTATGCGTGGCGATGAAGTCATGGGTTTCTCGCGTGAACGGATAGGCCCTCAACCGCAGATAGTCGGTTTTTACGCCATACTCGGTCTGCAGCTGATCGAGCGTCTCCACCAGCGCATGATGCGACGTTCCGTAAGCAATGATCCCGACTTCGTTGCCTTCGCTCCGAACACTCTCCGGCCGGGGAACCATCGAGCGCGCCGTCTCGAACTTGCGCGCCAGCCGGTCCATGTTGTTGGCGTAGTCGTCAGGACGCTCGCTGTACTGCGACTTCTCGTTGTGACCGCTGCCGCGCGCAAACCAAGCGGCATTCGGATGGTCCGTTCCCGGCAGAGTGCGGTATCCGACCGCATCACCGTCGATATCCTTGTAGCGCGAGAAGCCACCCAGTCGCTCGACGTCTTCGGCAGCCAGCACCTTGCCGCGTTTCTGCGGCTTGTCGGGATACGCGAACGGCTGCGACATCCAGTTGTTCATGCCGAGATCGAGGTCCGACATGACGAATACTGGCGTTTGGAGCTGCTCGGCCAAATCAAAGGCATCGGCGGCCATGCTAAAGCACTCCGCAGGCGTGCTCGGGATCAGCATGACGTGCTTGGTGTCGCCATGCGAAAGCTTCGCGACGAAAGAAATATCGCCTTGCGAGGTGCGCGTTGGCAGGCCGGTCGACGGCCCCACGCGCTGGATGTCCCAGATCACGCCGGGAAGCTCGACGTAATATCCCAGGCCTGCGAACTCGGCCATCAGCGAGACGCCCGGCCCCGCCGTCGCGGTCATGGAGCGCGCTCCCGCCCATCCCGCGCCCAACACCATGCCAATCGCGGCCAACTCATCCTCAGCCTGGACGATAGCAAAGGTCGCTTTGCCATCGGGGCCTACGCGGTACTCCTTCATGTAGTCGATCAGGCTTTCCACAAGCGACGAAGAGGGCGTGATCGGATACCACGTCACCACCGTCACCCCGGCAAACATCGAGCCCATTGCCGCGGCTGAGTTGCCGTCGATGATGATCATCCCGGTGGTGGCGTTCATGCGCTCGATGCTGAACGGGTCGGTCTTGGTGAGCGACGATGCCGCGTAGTCGTAACCGGCTTTGGCGGCGTTCCAGTTCAGTTCGGCAGCCTTCGGCTTCTTCGTAAACTGTTTGCGGAGCGCCTTCTCCACTTCGGTCATGTCGAGGTTCAGCAGCTTCGCCACGACCCCGACGTACACCATGTTCTTCACCAGCTTGCGCAGCTTCGACTCTGGACAGACCGCGGCCGTGATCTTGTCGTACGGCACGGGATAGAAGATCAGGTCCGAGCGCAGCTCGTTCAGCTTGAGCGGCTCGTCATAGAGTGCCACCGCGCCCGGCGCGAGCGAGAGCACGTCTTCGCGCGCCGTCTCGGGATTCATCGCGACCAGGAAGTCAATCTCCTTCTTGCGCGCGATGTAGCCTTTCTTACTGGCGCGAATGGTGTACCAGGTAGGCAGTCCGGCAATGTTCGAGGGGAACATGTTCTTGCCGGAAACGGGCACACCCATTTGAAAAATGGTGCGCAGCAGAACGGTGTTGGCGCTCTGCGAACCCGATCCGTTTACGGTTGCAACCTGGATGCTGAAGTTGTTGACGACAGGCTCACGCACCGCGCCCTGGTCAGCGCCGTGCACAGCAAATTCAGTTGTGGCCATCTATACCCCTTACTACCTTGATGAGAACGGAGGGGAGAACACTTCATTATAGGACAGTCGGCAAGCGGTGGACGAGAGCTCGCAACCCGGCGAAATCCTGCATCGCTCCCAGTTTGCGATGACCCCGGCGCGCGACATCACACCCAAGTTGCAAGTGGTTGTGTGACTACCGTCACATTCCGTTCTGAATCCCTCGTGCATCATCGATGTAACCAATGCAATTTAAAGAAAGTACAACCCCCTTCTGTCCGGTGTGCGGCAGTTCCGAAGTAAAGCCCGTACACCGGAGCAGTCTCGCCGAGGGCCCGTCGCCAGCGCAGGATCCCCTGGCCTATCGTTGCGACAAAGGCCACCTCTTCATTTCGCCGCAAAAAGCTATGAGCGCCAAGGTAACGGCTCCAAGTAGGCACTCTTGAGTCCTGGAGCCCCTCTGCACTTCACGCTTGCCGACTGCGCCACCACCTAGGGTACAATCAGGCACGGTCTTTCGCGCTGTGTCGGGCCGCTCTGGCCCGCGCGAGCCGCTTCGAGGTTGGGGAGAGGACATGGGGATCTTCAGAACAACGGGTCAGCGTTTAGGTACGGCTGGGCAACTGTTTTCCTTCTTCTGGAACAATAAGCGCTGGTGGCTGACCCCCATCCTGATCACGCTGGCGGTTTTTGCCGTGTTGCTGATTTTGGCCCAAAGTTCCGCCATCGCCCCATTCATTTACACGTTCTTCTAGGGAAAAAGGGACGATGTTACTTCATTTCATTCGGCTACATTGGCGGACGGTTCTGGCCGTCGTCGCTTTCGCAGTCGTAGTCTGGGCGTGCTTACCTGCTGCGGTGAAGGCCAAGCTGTCAGCGGGATGGAAGAAGTTTGGCCATGCGATCGGCAACTTCAATGCGCGCGTCCTTCTTACTCTGCTGTACTCGATTGTGATATTGCCCTTCGGTTTGGTCGTCCGCGCCTTCTCCGATTCCATGCACATCAAGAAGCGCCCCGAGAAATGGTTCGATCATCCATCCATCCCCAACACCCTCGAAGAGGCCCGGCGCCAAGGCTGACATGAATATCCTGGGAATCTCCTGCTACTACCACGACGCTGCAGCCGCGATATTGCAGGACGGCCAGCTGATTGCCGCTGCCGAAGAAGAGCGCTTCAGCCGCATCAAGCACGATTTCGGCTTTCCGCATCACGCCATCAAGTTTTGCCTGGAGAGCGGCGGGATTCAGGCCGGCGACCTGGACCACGTCGTCTTTTACGAGAAGCCCTTCCGTAAGTTTGATCGCATCCTGATGACGGTATTGCAGACTTATCCGCAGTCCTACAAGGTCTTTCGCGAGTCGATGATCACGTGGATGATCGACAAGCTCTGGGTAGGCTCGAAAATCTCGGCCGAGCTGGGCATTCCAATCGACAAAGTTCTATACACCGAACACCACATGTCGCACGCTGCGAGCGCGTTCTTGTGCTCGCCGTTTGAGGAGGCCGCCATCCTGACTGTCGACGGCGTCGGCGAGTGGGTCACCGGGACGTGGGGCATCGGTAAGGGCAACCAGATCGACATCAAGAAGCAGATGATGTTCCCCCACTCGCTGGGACTTTTGTACAGCGCGTTTACTGCATTCCTTGGCTTCGAGGTAAACGAGGGCGAGTACAAAGTGATGGGCATGGCGCCCTATGGGCAGCCGCGCTACGTCGATAAGGTGTGGAAGCTGATCCGGCAGGAAGCCGACGGCTCATTCTCGCTGGACATGGATTATTTCTGCTTCCAGCACTCGACTACGCGGACATTCAACAAAAAGTTCGAGCAGTTGTTCGGTGCGCCGCGTCCGCCGAAGATGCTCTTCTTCACCGCCGATTCAGGGTTCCCGACGTACTTCGGCGAGCCGCCGTCGAACTTCAACGAGCTCTGCAAGCTCAACCAGCACTACGCCGACATCGCCGCCAGCATTCAGCAGGTGACGGAAGAGGTGCTGATCACTATGGCGCGCCAGCTGCACAAAGAGACCGGCATGAAGAAGCTTTGCATCGCCGGAGGCGTGGGGCTGAACAGCGTGGCCAATCATCGCATCCTGCGCGAGACGCCGTTCGAGGACATCTTCATCCAGCCCGCGGCGGGCGACGGTGGCGGAGCGCTGGGCGCAGCTCTCTGGGCCGACAACATGCTGCTCGGAAACAAGCGGCGCTTCCGCATGGACCATGCCTATTGGGGAAAAGGCTATTCGGATGCGGAGGTTCACCAGTTTCTAACGGAGAACGGCATTCCCTATGAGCGCGTCGATAACGACGACAGGCTGCTGGATCTCGCGGTCGAACGGCTGCAGCAGGGCAACGTGATCGGCTGGTTCCAGGGACGCTTCGAGTGGGGACCCCGCGCGTTGGGTAATCGCAGCATCCTGGCCGATGCGCGCAATCCGCGAATGAAGGACATCGTCAACACCAAGATCAAGTTCCGCGAGCCGTATCGCCCGTTCGCGCCGTCAGTGCTGGCCGAGCGTACGGAAGAGTTCTTCGAGATTCCCAACGCTGTGGAGCACTATCCCGCGCGTTACATGCTTTATGTCGTTCCGGTGCGGACGTCGAAGCACAGTGTGTTGCCGGCCATCACGCATGTCGATGGAACAGGCCGCCTGCAGACCGTCTTCGACGATGCCAGCCCGCGCTACCACCAGCTCATCAGCCGCTTCTCGCAGGCGACGGGCATTCCCGCCGTGCTGAACACCTCCTTCAACCTGAAGGGTGAGCCCATCGTTAACACCCCTGCCAATGCCTTCAGCACCTTCTCGCGCAGTGAAATGGACATGCTGTTCCTGGGCAATTTCGTGGTGGAGAAGGAGCGGTTGAAACAGAACCGGCAACAACTGGAAGCTGAGCCTGTCGGGGCGAAGTAGCGGATAGTTACAAGCCGCCAACCTCGATCCTTAGCACCGGCCTGTTTGTCCTCTCGCTTGGCCTCTCATTACTTCCGTGCTGATTGGCGCGCCTTACTGTCTTCTGCGCCCTATGCAATAATGGCGTCATGAAGCGCGTTTTCTCGGCGTCAGTGTGGCGTGAGGGCGATTGGTACGTCTCCCAGTGTCTTGAGGTCGATGTTGCCAGCCAGGGCAAGACCGAGGACGAGGCACTCGAGAACTTAAAGGAAGCCCTCGAACTTTACTTTGAGCCCCCCAACGCTACGCGTCCTCCCCAGATTCGTACTATCGAGGTAGAGGTTGGGGCGGCTTAAGCCTCTTCCATTCCACGAGGTGAAACGGCGCCTGGAGGCAGTCGGCTTCGTCGAAACTACGCAAAAAGGCAGCCACGTCAAGTTTGTCCGCCGGAGCAAGGACGCGACCGATGTATCCATCGTTCCGCGTAAACAGGAAATTCCGGTGGGAACGTTGCGCAGCATCCTGAGCCAGGCGCACATCGAGCCGGATGATTGGGACGCGCTTGCCTAGGGCGGGCGGGAACGTCCCCATTTGCTGTTCGTCATATAGCCCCAAAACAACAGAGCGAAGCCCATTTCGTTCCTCCATACAGACTCGGTGGCAAGCCATCCCGAGCCTGCGGTAAGATTTCGCTATGGGGAAGAATCGCACTCCGTTCGAGGTTGCCTGCCCTTGCTGTGGCGCAACCCTCAAGATTGATCCTGAAGTCAAAGCCGTGATCGCGCATACGCCGAAGGCTGTGCCCAAGACCTTCGAGGACATGGAAGCTGCGGCGCGCGCCATGAAAGAGCAGGACAGCCGCAAGGAATCGATCTTTCGCCAGTCGGTGGAGGCGCAGAAGCACCAGGCCGATTTGCTGGAGAAGAAATTCCAGGAGGCGCTCAAGCGCGCGAAAGAAACGCCCGACACGGGGAAGCCGTTGCGCGATTTTGATTTGGATTGATAAAAGCTAAGCGCTTCCCAACATGCCCACCACGACCACACGTCCGCTCCTGCTTGGCCACCGTGGCGTGCGTCCGCTACCGTACCTTGGGCTGCGGTGGCGCAAATCCGATTTTCCCCTGGAGAACACGTTGGCTGCCTTCGACTATGCGCTGGCGCATGGATGCGACGGCTTCGAGTTCGACGTGCGCTACACGCACGACCGGCGCTCTGTGCTGTGGCACGACCCCACGTTCGAGCGTAACGAGGTTTCCACTCTGGTTTACGAAGGCATGGAGCGCCGCAGTGGCTGCAAAATCCCCTGCCTGGAGCATGTGCTGTCGCGCTACGCTTCGACCGCGTACCTGGACATCGAACTCAAGGCGCCTGGGAACGAAGAAGCGGTCGTCGAAGCTCTGCATGCTGATGCGCCGCGGCGCGGCTACGTCGTTTCCTCATTCTTACCCGAAGTGCTGCTGCGCTTGTACGATCTCGACCCCAGGGTTCCGCTGGGATACATCTGCGATCAGCAGAAGAAGTTGGCGGTCTGGACCGACCTGCCAATCACGACGTTCTTCCCACACCATCGCGTGGTTTCAAGCGCGCTTATCGACGAAGCACATGCTCGCGGCCTGAAGGTCATGACATGGACGGTTAACGATCGCGAAGACATGCTGCGCCTCGCCGAATGGGGCGTGGATGGCCTGATCTCCGACAGTCCGACGCTGCTGAGTGAAGCATTCCCCACGACCGCGCTTTCCAAGGCAGCGGCCCAGAGTTGAAGCGCATTTCGAACGGCTAAAGGCAAAGGCCGAGCGCCAGAAACGAAAGCTCCCGTTCCGCCCTTTCTCCTTATGCACCGCCTCATTTACATTGTTCCTGATGCCAACTACGGGCGAACGATTTGAGCGCGCCGTCTCCATCATGCACCGGTTACGTGCCCCCGGCGGATGTCCCTGGGACCGTGAGCAGACCTTCGACACCATCAAGCCCTACACGCTGGAGGAGGCCTACGAAGTCATCGAAGCGATCGATGCGCGCGATTGGGACGAGCTGACCGGCGAGCTCGGCGATCTTCTGCTGCAGGTGCTCTTCTATTCGGAAATGGCCAGCGAAGAGAAGCGCTTCTCCATCGATGATGTTCTCGATCGTCTCTCGAACAAGCTGGTCGACCGGCATCCGCATGTTTTCGGCGAGGTGAAGGCCGACACGCCAGCAGATGTGGTGCGCAACTGGCAGGCCCTGAAGGCGGAGGAGAAGAAGAAACGGCAGCAGGAAGCGGGGGAGGAAGCGGAGAAGCAGGATCATCCCGAGTCCGTACTTGCAGGCGTGTCTTCCGCCATGCCGTCGCTGATGGAGGCCTACAAGATCAGCTCGCGCGTGGCGCACGTCGGCTTTGACTGGCCCAACATTGGCGGCTTGTTCGAGAAGCTGCATGAGGAAACGGAAGAGCTGCGCGAGAACCTTGTGGAGTATCCCGCGCCCGGCCCTCAGCCGGAATCTGTTGCCGGTGTGGCGGGTGCACGCGGCGTTCAGATATCTCCTGAACTGAGCGCACGTTTGGAAGACGAGGTCGGCGACCTCTTCTTCGTGCTGGTCAACCTCGCGCGCTATCTGTCGCTAGACCCCGAGTCGGCACTGCGCAAGACGAACCGTAAGTTTCGCCGCCGTTTTCAGTATTTGGAGAGCCGGCTGCGCGAGCAGGGGCGCAAACCGGCGGAGGCTTCGCTCGACGAGATGGAGTCGCTATGGCAGGAGTCCAAACAACAAGAGCAACCGTGAGCGACAACATTCAACTACGTAACTGCACCGACGTGGAGGAGTTTCGCGCCTGTGTGGTCCTTCAGAAAGAGGTCTGGGGATTTGCCGACAACGAACTCGTCCCGCTGCGCATTTTTTCGCTCGCGCCGAAGATTGGCGGCCAGGTGATCGGCGCGTGGGAAGAGGCGTCGCTTGTCGGCTTTGCCTTCTCCATCCCGGGCACGCGCAACGGGTACTCCTATCTACACTCACATATGCTCGCCGTGAAGTCCGACTACCGGAATAGCGGGCTTGGCCGCAAGCTCAAGCTGTTTCAACGGGAAGATGCGATCGCACAAGGTTATGAACTCATCGAGTGGACCTTCGATCCGCTGGAAATCAAGAATGCGTACTTGAACCTGGAGCGGCTGGGCGCGATCGCGCGGCGCTACAACATCAATCAGTACGGGATCACGTCGTCGCCGTTGCAGGGATTTCTTCCCACCGACCGGCTGGTCGCGGAATGGTGGTTGAAGTCGAAGCGTGTGGAGTCGCTGCTTTCAACTGGCGAGCAGCGGGCCTTTCGCGAAGAGATGCGAATCGAAGTTCCCACCGAGATCTACGAATGGAAGGCGGACCCTGCTACTCGTGAGAAAGCCGCCAATGTGCAACTGCACAACCGCGAGCAGTTCCTCAAGGCGTTCTCTGAGGGGCTTGCATGTCTGCGCTATGGTCGTGAGGATGATGGTAGCGGCGTGTTTGTATTAGGCCGATGGGATGAGACCTGGTCGTATGCGAGCAGCTAGCAATTGGTAATCAGCAATTAGTAATTAGTAATTAGTTTAAGATCGGATCCTCGTCGGTTTCTCTTATCTTGCGGCTGGTTGCGTCTGCAATAGACCAACCTCAGCTGCAATCTTCTCCAGACGGGTGCGAGTTTCCTTCTTTACTGGCACCAACGGCAGGCGATAAATCTCTTCAATTCTGCCCATCATTGCCAGCACAGCCTTTACCGGCCCGGGGCTGGACTCGATGAAATTCGCCTGCATGAGCGGGAGATATTTGCGGAGGAGCAGGCGCGCGGTGTCCCACTTGTTGGAGAGGGCGGCATTCGTCATGCGCGCCATCTCGGCGGGGATTTCGTTCGACGCGACGGAAATGATGCCGATGCCTCCCAGCCCTATCACCGCAAGGGTGATCGAATCGTCGCCCGAAAAAACCAGGAAGTCTTCGGGGACTGACGCACACACCTCTGCGATCTGCGCGATGTTGCCGCTGGCTTCTTTCACAGCGATGATGTTCGGATGCTGCGCCAGCCGCAGGAGCGTTGCCGTCTCGATGTTCGTTCCTGTGCGTCCGGCGATGTTGTAAAGGATCAGTGGCTTGGTCGACGCTTCCGCGATCGCGGTGAAGTGCTGGAAAATTCCTTCCTGCGTGGGTTTGTTGTAATAGGGCGTCGCGGTTAGAACGTAATCGACGCCGGGGCGAGATGAGATTTCTTTGGCCTTAGCCACGGCTTCGCGCGTGTTGTTGGACGTCGCGCCGGCCATGATGGGCACGCGCCCCCCTGCGGTTTCGATCGTCAGATCGACCACGCGCAGCCATTCATCATGCGAGAGGGTAGGCGTTTCGCCGGTAGTGCCGCAGGGGACGAGGAAGTCGATGCCCGACTCTACCTGCCAGCGGACTAACCCACGCAAAGCAGATTCATCGAGGCTTCCATCTTGCTTGAAGGGAGTTACGAGGGCAGTGCCACAGCCGCGCAGATTCATGCTACGAGAATAATCCTGCAAGACCAGAATCTCAAAAAGAGAATCTCACCACAGAGACACAGAGACACAGAGATTTTGAGTCAGTGGGGCGAGACGCTTGTGCGTTGCTTGCTGCCCGGGACTGCACCGTCAAGAACGCCTCGTACCTGCCGCGTCGGCGAAACCGGCCTTACAGCTGATGAAATATGTCTTTGAAATCGTAGAAACCACTCTGGCCCACAATCCACTCCGCTGCCAGCATTGCTCCCTCGGCGAAGGTGCGGCGCGATTTGGCTTCGTGAGTCAGGATGATGCGATCGCCGGCTGAGTTGAGTTCGAGTGTGTGTGTGCCGGTGACTTCGCCCGCGCGTTCAGAGGATATGTCTACCTGCGTGTGAGTAGCTTGTTCCAGCACACGCTGCATTGCGATTGCCGTTCCAGACGGCGCGTCCTTCTTGTGAATGTGATGGATCTCGTGGATGTGGCCACTGTAGCTATGACTCAGAGCGGGCGCGGCCGCCTTCATGATCTGGAAGAACAGATTCACGCCGTAGGAAAAATTCGCGCCGAAGACGAATCCGCTTCCCGCGCGCTCAACTTCCGCCCGCACACGATCGAGTTGGCTGTACCATCCGGTGGTGCCGACTACCATCGCCTTCTTCGCGCGCAGACATCCTTCGATGTTGGCGAGAACCGCCTCGGGCGACGTAAAGTCGATGGCGACGTCGATATCGCGTAAATTTTCCGGCGTGAGCCAGGCGCCGTTTTTGTTTACATCCTCGTCGATGCTCTGTACCTGATGACCGCGCTCGCGACCGACTTCAGCGACCAGCGAACCTGTCTTGCCCGGACCCAGCACAACGATTCTCAATCGCGATCTGCTCAATCGAACACCTCGGGATCGACATCCGTAAAGAACCTGGCATGGAGGCGGCGTACGGCTTCGGGCACGTCGGCTTCATCAATGACAAACGTCAGATTGATCTCCGACGCTCCCTGCGAGATCATGCGCACGTTGATGTCACGAATGGCGTCGAAGATCTGCGCCGCCACGCCCGGAGTGTCGCGCAGATTCTCGCCGACGAGGCAAACGATCGCCTTGCGGCCTGCGTATTTCACGAAGGCCAGCTTCTCCAGTTCGGCGGCGATCTGCGGAATCGCTTCGTTGGAATCGACCGTGAGGGAGATGCTGACCTCCGAGGTCGAGACGACATCAACGGCGCAGCGATTGCGGGCAAAGACTTCGAAAACCTGCGCGAGGAAGCCGTGCGCCATGAGCATGCGCGCGGCAACGATGTCGATTACCGTGATGCGGCTCTTGGCGGCGATGGCCTTGAACAGCGAGCGGGAACGCGGAGTGCGCGCCAGGATGCGCGTGCCCTCGTTGCCCGGGTTCCGCGAATTCAGCACCAGCACCGGAATATTCTTTTCGACCGCGGGCAGCACGGTTGCGGGGTGCAGGACCTTGGCGCCGAAGTAGGCCAACTCGGCGGCCTCTTCGAAGCTGATGACTTTGATCCGGCGCGCGTCGCAGCAGATGCGGGGATCGGTGGTCTTCATGCCATCGACGTCGGTCCAGATTTCGATGCGTTCGGCGTTCAGTCCTGCGCCGACCAGCGCAGCGGAGAAGTCCGAACCCCCGCGCCCGATTGTCGTGGTGACGCCTTCGCGCGTCGCGCCCACGAATCCGCCCATGATGGGGACTCGCTTCTGTTCGATCAGCGGCTGCACGCGATCGTGCAGGCGATCGTTGGTGGCCTCGGTTTGGGGAACGGCGCGGCTGTGTTGCGCGTCGGTGACGATGACCTGCCGCGGATCAAGCAGAGTCGCCGGCAGGTCTCGCGCCAGAAAGGCCTGGGTCGCGATCATGCTGGAAAGTCGCTCGCCGAAGGAGACAACGTAATCCGAGGTGCGCGGCGTCAGCTCACCGACAGCGGAGATTCCACGCAGCAATTCATCGAGGGAGTCGAACTCGCAGCCGAGTTCGCCATGCAACTCGGTGTGCAGGCCTGTACCCAGCAGTTCGCCGGCGGTCAGGTAGTGACGCTCGCGAAGGGCACGACAGATCCCAAGCGCCTGGTCGCGTTCACCCCGCCCGGCAGCGGCGGCCATAGCCAGCAGCTGGTCGGTCACTTTTGCCATGGCGCTGACAACCACGAACGGCTGTTCGGAAAGGCGAGACTTGACGATGACGGCGACGCGGTCGATGGCTTTCGCGTCCTCGACCGAGGTGCCGCCGAATTTCATGACGATCAAGGTCGCACCGCCAGCAATGACTCACCTGTCACGGCAGCAGGCCTCGGACCTTGAGGAGTTCGGCGTTGAGCAGCGCGGCACCCGCGGCTCCGCGGATCGTGTTGTGCGACAGCAGAGTGAATTTGTAATCGAGCACGCCACACGGGCGTAGGCGGCCGACGCTCACCGTCATACCTTTGCCGCGATCCACATCGAAGCGCGGCTGCGGGCGATCGGGCGCAGTGTCGTAGAAAACGGGTTGCGCGGGCGCCGTCGGCAGCTGTTCCGGAACAGGCGGGAATTCGTTGAAGGCCGCGATGATTTCGTCCGCAGCAGCCTTGCGCTTCAGCTTCACCGAGACTGACTCGGTATGTCCATCTTCCACCGCAACGCGATTGCAATGCGCAGTCATGGTGAAGTCAGCCTGCTCGACGTGATCGCCATCGAGACGGCCGAGGAGCTTGCCTGTCTCCTCTTCCATCTTTTCTTCCTCTTTCGCGATGTAGGGGATGACGTTGCCGAGGATGTCGAGCGAGGCGACCCCCGGATATCCGGCGCCGCTGACGGCCTGCATCGTGGTCACGAAAACAGAGGAGATGCCGAAATTGCGATGCAAGGGGGCAAGTGCAAGCACCAGGCCCATGGCGGAGCAGTTGGAATTGGTCACGATATAGCCACGCGAATCTTTGCGCCAGCACTGTTTCTCGATGAGCGCGAGATGGTCGGGATTGACTTCTGGAATGATGAGGGGGACGTTCGGCTCCATGCGAAAAGCGCTGGAATTGCTGACCACGGCGCATTCGGCCGCAGCGAATTGAGGTTCGAGTTCGCGAGCAATTCCGGCATCGAGCGCGGCGAAGATCACCCGGGGCGCGCCCTCGGGCGAAGCATTGGAGACCTTCATCCTGCGCACGCGCTCCGGGACGGGCGTCTTGAGGCGCCATTTCGCAGCATCGCCGTAGGCCTGTCCGGCGGAGCGATCGGAGGCAGCCAGCCAGGCCACCTCGAACCACGGATGGTTTTCAAGCAACTGGATGAAGCGCTGCCCGACAACGCCGGTGGCGCCAAGGATTCCGACTGGGATTTTCTGCTGTGACATCTTCGTGTGGAAAATTCAAGTTATATCACGTTCGAGGAGCCGAAGCCGATAACGGAGAAGAGTCAGCTAAGGACGTTTGGGGGGCAGCAAGTGCAAGGCCACCGCGATCTCGCGTGATACCCGCTCGGCTGACTTGCGGTGCGTATTCACGGTCAGCTCAGCCTTGCGATAGGAGGGCAGCCGTTCGGCGTAGAGGGAACAGAAGGCCTCGGAGTCGGCCGCCAGAGGGCGAGGGTTGTGGGCAGAGCGTTCGCGGGCAGCACGGCAGCGCTGCAAAAGCTCCAGCACATCAAGCTCCAGGAAGACGACGTGGGCTTGATGGCGGCGCAGGAGAGCGGCGTTGGGTGACTGAACGAAGGTCCCGCCACCGAGGGCGATTACCGTGGGAGCCGAAGCGTTCTCGAGAATCGAGCGCAAAGCGTCACATTCGATCTGGCGAAAGGCAGGCTCGCCCTGCGCCGCGAAGATTTCGTGAATGCTCAGCTTGGTGCGGGCCTCGATTTCGTAATCCAGATCGACAAAGCGCCAGTTGAGCTGGGCGGCCAGCAAACGGCCCACCGTACTCTTGCCTGCGGCCATAAAGCCGGTGAGGGCGACGATGGGAAATGAGGGGGCCCGGCCGCCGGGTTGGGAGGTGGTGCGCATCGAGATTACTGCGGGGCGACTCCGCTTATTGAGTTTAATTTTGCCGTTATGCGAGCTGGCAAATCACTGGCGACGAGCGTCCATCTTAATGCTTATTTGGACGGCGACAGGGTGTCCGTCTACAGTTGCTGGTTTGAAGCGCCATTTCTGTATTGCCGCCAAAGCACTATCGTCACTCTCTTCACTGCCAGAAGACTCGATCACCTTGGCATCGTGTGCCCACCCATCGATGCCAACCGTAGCCGAAATCAAGGTCATGCCCTTACCCGGATGACGCGCCGGCTTCGGATCGGTAATCTTGATTGCTTTCGGCGGTTTGACGTCAGGTTTCGGCTTCGCCGCCTGTGGAGGTCCCGTGATGCTCTTCTGCGAGAGGCTGTCCTGTTGTGCGCACGCAAATCCGAGCATTGCGATTGCAATCGCGACTTCAGAGAGGAGACGCTTCATCGCTAGAATCATACAATGGGTTGCAGGCGTCTCGAGGTGGGGATGAGCGAGCCATCGGCGCATTCGCCGCTGTACGTGGGAACGTCCGGGTGGGCGTACACCATCTGGAAGCCCGACTTCTATCCCAAGGAGGTCGCGTCGAAGAACTTCCTGAAGTATTACGCGACGCAGCTGACGTCAGTAGAGGTGAATTACACCTTCCGCAGGAGCCTGACGGAGAAAGCTGCGACGGGATGGATGGCGGATGTGGGGCCGAACTTCCGCTTTGCGCTGAAAGCCAATCAATACATCACGCACATCAAGCGATTGCAGAATGTGGAAGAGGCGGTGCAGCGATTTCTGCCGACGCTGCAGCCGCTGGCGACACAGTTGGGGCCGGTGCTGTTCCAGTTGCCGCCGAACAGCAAGGCTGATGTTGGCGTGCTGCGCGAATTTCTGGCCTTGTTGCCGCGGAGTTTCAAGGCGGCCTTCGAGTTTCGGCACGAGTCGTGGTTTGCCGATGAGGTGTACAAAGCTTTGCAGGACCACAACGCGACGCTGTGTGTCGCGGAGACGGAGAAAATCAACACGCCTGAGGTCCGTACGGCCAGCTATATCTATTTCCGCTTTCGCCAGCCCAGCTATTCGGCGGAGGAGTTGAAGAAGCTGGCAGACCGCGTTGAGCGCTGTGTGGCGGATGGGCTGGAGACGTATGCCTTCTTCAAGCATGAAGAGGATCCGCGGAGTCCGCATAATGCGGTGGAGTTGTTGAACACGGTGCGGAAGAGGCAGGAAAGTTAGCATTCAGCACTCAGCCCCATTGCGTGGTGCGGATTTTCCGCGGGGCAAGGGCAAAGTCCTTGGCTTTCTGTGACATCTTTAATTGGCTGACTGCTGACTTCTGTCCCCGAATCCCGTTCGTTATTCCCGTACCCCGCCTTCACAGCCCATACTCATCTCGTGCAGAGTGCGGATCCCAGCCTGCGGCTGCTGAGTTCGTTCCTCGATTATCTGAAGATCGAGAAGGGCCTGGCGCCGTTGAGTGTTTCGGCGTATCGCTCGGACCTAGTACAGTTCTCCGAGTTTCTGCGGAAGCGCAAGCGCGGGCTGCGCGAGGCGCGGCGGCAGGATGTGCGCGAGTTCCTTAATTCGCTGCTGTCCAATCGGGTTGATGGTCGCAGTGTGGCGCGCAAGCTTTCCGCGCTGCGGCACTTCTACAAGTATCTGCTGCTCGACCGGCATATCACATCTGATCCGACACTAAATATCGACACACCGCGGCAATGGAAGGTGCTGCCGAAGTCGCTGGCAAGCGATGAGGTGGAGAGCGTGCTACAAGGACCGCCGCGCGCGAAGGAGGGCCGCCTTTCGCAGGCGCTGGCCAGCCGCGATCGGGCGATGCTGGAGGTGTTCTACGCGGGAGCGTTACGCGTGTCGGAAATCGTAAACCTGAAGCTTGAGGATCTTAAGCTCGACTTCGGATATGTACTGGTGCGAGGCAAGGGCGACAAGGAGCGGATTGTGCCGCTGGGGCGGGCGGCGCAGGAGGTGCTTCAGCAGTATCTGCGGGAGGCGCGTTCCGCGCTCGCAGGGCAGAGGTCGTCTCCATTTTTGTTCATCGCGCAAAACGCTCGCGGGATCACGCGTCAGCGGGTGTGGCAGATGGTCAATGCGGCGTCGGCGCAATCGCGTCATGCGAGTCCGCATATGCTGCGGCACAGTTGCGCCACGCACATGGTGGAGAATGGCGCCGACCTGCGCACGGTGCAAACGATTCTGGGGCACGCGGACATTTCGACGACGCAGGTTTATACCCATGTTGCGCTGGATCGGCTGAATAAGGTTTACAAGCAGCATCATCCGAGAGGGAGGGACCGTCGCGCGGATAGAAAAGCAGATCCCTCGTCGACCTGAAGGTCTCCTCGTGATGACAATTGCTTGAGGAATGGCCGTCATACCTGAAGGTGAGCGCTTTTGCCATGACGAAGAGTGGCGCAACGCTGGTGGAGAGAGCCATTGCGAAGTTCATACGCGGCTTGCAGGAGCGCAATGCTTCCGCGCACACGATCAAGGCCTACCGGACGGACCTGGCGCAGTTTGCCGACTTCGTCGGTCCGCAGAACTGGGGTGACATTGATCACGTGCTCATTCGCAGCTACCTGGCCAGTCTTTATGAGCGCGGGCTGAGCAAGACGTCTGTCGCGCGTGCGCTGGCGGCGCTGCGTTCGCTGTACAAGTGGCTGGCGCAGGAGGGAGAGGTCGAGCAGAACCCGGCAGCGCTGGTGGCCACGCCCAAGCTGCCAAAGAAGCTGCCGCGCGTTCCGACCATTGAAGAGGTCAACACGGTGCTCGATTCCAAGATGCCCGACTGTTCCGCTTTCGGCGAGCGCGATCTGGCGATCTTCGAACTGCTTTACGGCTGTGGAATTCGGAACTCGGAGCTGATCGGCATCAATCTCGATGATATTCGTTGGTCAAATGAAGTGGTGCTGGTGCGCGGCAAAGGTCGCAAGGAGCGGTATGTGCCATTCGGTGATTCGGCGAAGGCGGCGGTGCAGGCTTATCTGCCGGCGCGGCGACGCGTGCTTGCGGAAACGAAGCGCACCGGCGAACGGGCGCTACTGCTTAATTTGCGAGGAACGCGGCTCACGACGCGCAGCGTCGGAAGGATTGTGAAGCAGATTGCTGTCGCGCGAGGGTTGTCGCCTGACGTCCATCCTCACACACTACGGCACGCGTTTGGGACGCACATGCTGGAGGAAGGCGCCGACCTGCGCGCGATTCAGGAGATGCTCGGACATGAGCGGTTGTCGACTACGCAGCGGTATACGCAACTCACCGTCAAGCATGTGATGGAGGTTTACGACAAGACCCATCCGCACGCGAAGAAGGCCCACTCGGTCGATTGAATGGGGCACGCGTCCTTCAGCGTTGCTCGGAACCGGGGCTAAAGCCCAACCTTTGAAGCCGCTATCCACCGGGCTAAAGCCCCGTGCTTCTACCGGGTAAGGCCTGGTGCTTCCACCCGTCTATCAGCGTTGAAGGTGGTTATCAAGATCCAGATTTGGAATTTTGAGTTTCAAGTTGGCGGCGCACGATTGCTTCCACTTCGTCGATGACTTCATCGATGTTCTTGTGCGTGGTGTCGACCACCACTGCGTCGGGTGCGGGAACGAGCGGTGATGCTGCACGGGTACGATCGCGCTCGTCGCGGGCGGCGATTTCTGCCTGTATGCGATGCGCCTCTTCGGCGGAGTGGGACCCGTTCTGCAGTACGCGACGTTCGGCGCGAACGGTAGGATCGGCGTCGAGGAAGATTTTTACCTCGGCGTTGGGGAAGACCGCAGTGCCGATGTCGCGTCCTTCCATGACCACTCCGCCAGCTGCGCCGAGCTCGCGCTGGCGCGCTACCATTACCTGGCGCACAGGCGGGTGAATCGAGACCCTGGAAGCCGCCGCTGTCACATCGGCTTCGCGAATGCGCTGTGAGACATCGCGGCCGTCGAGAAAAACGCGGTTGCCATCCCCAGCGGGTTCCAGTTTGATCTCGGATTTCTGCGCAAGCTGCCTCAATTCCTCGGCGTCATCGAGTGGAACATGCTGCTCCAGCGCCTTGAGCGCCAACGCACGATACATGGCGCCGCTTTCCAGGTTGATGTACCCGAACTTGCGCGCCAGACGTGCGGCGATGGTGCTTTTGCCCGATCCGGCCGGGCCGTCGATGGCGATGATCAGCTTGCGATCGGCGCTCATTCCTTGCCGGTGTCCTCGTGTGCGGAGCTGTTCGGTCGCGACGGAGTTTGAGGAGCCCGATTTCGCGCTTCTCTGCCGCGGTTGCCCGGCCGCCGCTGGACCAGCGGCCTGCCTGTGCGGGGCGGAGTGGGCTGAAATTTGGGCTGGGGTTTGAAATCACCCGCCGGAGGCGCCTGCAGCGAAGAAACCTGCAGCATCACGCGGCCGCCGACATGAACGAAGCTGAGCTCACGAGCCGCCTGTAGCGCGTTAATGGCCTCACGCACGCGGGCGCGCCCAATCACATGCGAGAAAAATTGCTCTACTTCTTCCTGCTGAGCGGCCAGCACGCAATCAAGATATTTCGATACTAGTGCGGTCAGCGACTCGGCGACCGAGACGTGCGTGCCATCGCGGACCGCTTCCGGCGCCCAGCGGAAGAGCACGTCCCAGAAGACGCCCTCGTTGGGTTTGTAGTCGACGCGCGTGATGCGCAGCTTGGCCCAGAGCTCGTCGAGTGCACGGTCGAGTGCGGACTTGGAGATCTCCCCGCCAAGGTGTTCGCGGAGACGATGCTCGGCGATGGCGCCTTCTTTCTGAATGAGCTGAAAGGCGTGGACTGCCAGGGGCGAATACTCGGAACGCGTTCCGGCCTTTGGCGCCTGCCGAGGATTACGGTCTCCGACCAGGCCATAAAAATAAGGGAAGACCGCGGCGGAGACGATGAAATTATTTTCCGGGAAGAGATTGGTTTCGTAGGCTGCCCTTTCACGCAGTAAAAGCACCATCAGATCTTTGGCTTCCTGTGCGGCCGGATCGGCGAAAGCCATCTGGGCAGTGGGAAGCTTCTCGTCGCTGCCCTTGTAGGCGCCAACAAAAGTCGGGACGAGCACCGCAGGCCGCTGCGGGTACAGCAGGCAGAAGCCGACGGAGTCGATGAACTCGCGCGCGTCATCGAGCGTGCGGATGGGCCGCCCGTTGAGCCGCCACTTTTCGCGGCGAAGTTCGTGAAGTTGGTGTTCCTGCATAGAAAGGCAGCAATTAGCAATCAGTAATCAGCAATCAGCATTCAGCCAGTACTCGGACGAGATCCCCATATTAGATGTTCAGACACGGAGGCACTTCCACGGGTTGGAGGCTGAGTGCTGACTGCTGAATACTGATTGCTAGATTCTCTTAAACGCCCGCTGAATGTCCTTAACAGAATATCGCAGAACCACCGGACGGCCGTGCGGACAGCTCATAGGGCAGTCGGTTTTGGCGAGCTCGCGCAGCAGCCACTCCATTTTGTTCTGCTCCAGCGGCATGTTCACTTTGATGGCGGCGTGGCAGGCGATGCTGGCCGCGATGTTGGTGCGGATGCGGTCGAGATTGAGCGATTGCTCCTCGCGCTCGAACTGCTCGAGGATTTCGTGCAATAGGTGCTCGACCTCAGCGGCGGTAACACCGGCGGCCGTGGTCTTGACGGCGATCGTACGGGGGCCGAAGGGTTCGACTTCGAAGCCATTGCGATTCAGTTCGTCGGAGATTTCGGCGAAGACGGCCATCTGGCCGGGCGTTAGCTCGACGAGGAGCGGCATCAGCAGTTGCTGGCGCTCGGGTGATTCGGCGAGGCGCTGCCTGCAGATTTTCTCGAAGAGAATGCGCTCGTGGGCGACGTGCTGGTCGATGATCCACAGGCCTTCGGGATTGATGGCGAGGATGAAGGAGTCGCGAATCTGGCCGACCGGCTTCAGGCTTGTGAGCGAGGTGAGGCTGACCGGCGCCTCTTCTTCAGCGATTTCCGGAGAGCAACCGTTGTCTCTCACTGCCGCCGCGGCAGCAGTTGCCGGGCCTCCGAAGGTCTGCGGGCCGAAGCGGGCGACGGGGATTGCGGCGTTGGCTTCCACGGCGAAGCCGCTGCCTTCGAATTGCAGCGGTGCGGTGAACGGCGGAGGCCCCTGCGCTCGAAGCGCGAAGGCGGCATCGGCTTCGGTCACACGCAGTTCGTCCGAAGCGAAATCGTATGCCCCGGGTGTGAGCGAAGGCGAGGCTGTGGGATTGGCGCGTATCTCCGTTGTGAACGACGGCACGGGCCGCGACTTCATCAGGGCAGCGCGGACCGAATCGCGGATGAAATCGTGCAGGATCGACGACTGGCGGAAGCGAACCTCGGTCTTCGAGGGATGAACGTTGACGTCGACTTCGGTGGGCGGCATCTCGAGGAAGAGCAGCACGACGGGATAGACGGTCGGTGGAATGATGTTGCGATAAGCCTCGGTCAGCGCGTGCTGCACGAGGCGGTCGCGAATCAGCCTGCCGTTGACAAAGATAAAAATTGAGTTGCGGTTGAGCTTCTGAATCTCGGGACGCGAAACGAAGCCGTGGAGTTTCACTTCGCCCTTCACCGGCTCTACCGGTTCCTCGATTTCGCTCCGCTTCCATGGCGGCGGCTGCGGCAGGCCGATGCGTTCGAGCGACAGCAGGGCAGTGAGAGGAAGGAGTTGATCGAGTGTCTCCCTGCCGAAGACCTGGTAGATGCGCTGCGAATGATCGTCGACCGGCGGCGCAATCAGCATGGCATTGGTCGCCGAATGCAGTTCCCAATGCATTTCAGGATGCGCGAGGGCGTAATGCGTAACCAGCGATGCGATGTGCGAGAGCTCGGTCGATTCGGCCTTCAGAAATTTGCGGCGCGCCGGGATGTTAAAGAAGAGATCGCGGACCGCGATCGAGGTGCCGAGCGGCAGGCCGGCTTCTTCGACGGTGAGAAGTTTGCCGCCGGCAATTTCAACGATCGTTCCGGCGGCGTCTTCCGGCGCATGCGTTTCCAGGCGCAGGCGGCTGACGGAGGCGATGGAGGGGAGCGCCTCGCCGCGAAAGCCAAGGGTTGCGATGTTGAGCAGATCGTCCGCATTGCGGATTTTCGATGTGGCATGGCGCTCGAAGGCGAGCATGGCGTCATCTCGCACCATGCCGCAGCCATCGTCGGTGACCTGGATGAGCTTCTTGCCGCCGGCTTCGATGTTGACGCGAATGCGGCGCGCGCCCGCGTCCAGCGCGTTCTCCAGTAGCTCCTTGACCACCGAGGCGGGACGCTCGACGACTTCCCCGGCGGCGATCTTGTTAGCTACATTTTCCGAGAGAACGTGGATGCGGCCCATGAAGTACTACGTTACATGAGGAGAGTGAGTAGTTGTTAGGGGATAGTGGCTGGTGAAATCAACCTCCGGCTCATTCAATCATCCGAATGAGTCTAGCAGCCAAAACTGTAAGCGAACGTTATCCCGGCGGCCAGGTCAAGTCGCGCCCGCCGAGCAGGTGCAGGTGGAGATGGAAGACGGAGTGTCCGGCGCGCGGGCCTACGTTATAAACCGTGCGATAGCCGTCCTCGATCCCACGCTCACGGGCAAGCTTTGCTGCAATCAGATGGCTGTAGCCGATGATTTCCGCGTCCTCCGGCGTCGCCGTCTTCAGGCTGACAATGTGGCGCTTCGGGATGATTAGAACATGTGTCGGCGCCTTGGGGTTGATGTCGTCGAAGACGTACACCTTTTCGTCTTCATAAACCTTCTTGGAGGGAATTTTGCCGGCGATGATCTTGCAGAAGAGGCAATCGTCCATGAGGGAATGGTAGACGAGGCGGGAAAGAATGTCGCGATCTGAAGGTTGTTCCAAAACGGGAAAAAGAATGCTAATTCATGTTCTTGTTCCACGTGGAACAATTTTAAGGGCAGTTGTCAGCTGGCGGTTGTCAGTTGTGAGTAAAGCTAAAATCTCCCGCCGTTGCCAACTGAAGGATCGGGCGCCTACTTGATCGCTAATGGCAAGGGCATTCGACCTCGCTATTCCGGCCGTTTGTAGACCTGGCCGCCCTTCATCACGAAGTTCACCTTCTCGAGTTGCGTCACGTCAGCCATGGGATCGGAGGGAACGGCGACGATGTCGGCGAATTTGCCGGCCTCGAGCGAGCCGATCTGGTCCGACATGCCAAGTAGTTCGGCGGCGGTCATGGTGGCGGCGCGAAGCGCTTGCCCCGGCGTCATGCCGTACTTCACCATCAGGGGAAATTCCTTGGCGGGATTGATCGTCCACTCGAAGCCGCCGGCATCAGTGCCGAAGACGATCTTCACTCCCGCTGCGACAGCGCGCTTGAAGGTCGCGGCATGGATGTTGATCATGTCGATCCAGACATGCGAGCCCTCGGCGGCGCGGCCTTCGGCAACGTACTCGCCAACATAGAGCGTCGGGACGTAATAGATGCCGCGCGCCACCATGGTCTTCAGGTCAGCGTCGGTGATGTAAAAGCCGTGCTCGATGGAGTCGACGCCCGCCTCGACGGAGTTATGGACGCCGTTCAGCGCGCTGGCATGCGACGCAACTTTGTGGCGTTCGCGATGAGCTTCGTCGACGATCGCGCGCAGCTCATCCATGGTGAAGGTCGGGATGTCGTCGAGCACGCCGTCGGGCCGGACTCGATAGCTGCGATCGGAGTAGACCTTGATCCAATCGACGCCATGCGAGATCTGCTCGCGCACCGCTTTACGAGCGTCGTCGGCGCCGTCGACCTCCTGCACTCCCTTCGGCCACTTCAGCTCCCACGAGTAGCCAAGCACGGGATACGCGCCGGTCACGTCCATCGCGCGACCTGACACCTGCATTCGCGGCCCGGTGATCACGCCGTTGTTGATCGCTTTCTTGATGTCGACGTCGGCGTAGCCTGCGCCTTCGGTCTCGAGATCGCGAAGGGTGGTGAAGCCGTAGCTCAGTGCCTTCTGCGCCGCCGCCGTGCCAAGGATGGTGCGATAGGGTGTGGAGTATTGCAGGATCTGGCGATCGTAATCCGCCGCCGTAATGTCGCCCTGCAACAGCACGTGGGTGTGCGCGTCGATCAGTCCGGGCAGGCACACTTGGCGGCTCAGGTCGATGACCGTCGCGCCGCTCTCCAGCTGAACGTTCGTGCCGAGCTGCTCAATCTTCTCACCTGCAACACGAATCGTGATGTTCTTCTGCGCCGTTTCAGACTTGCCGTCGTACAACGTGCCGCAACGCAGGTAGGTGATCTTCGCGGGCGTAGCGGATTGGGCTTGCGCGAACGCCGCTGTAGTCAGCAACGCAACCAGCAAGTGCTTTTTCACGTCCCACTCCAAGCCGCGAATTATACTTCGCCGCTTCGCCCAGCGCGAAGCTTGCTTCGGACGTCACTACGCCGCGGTTACTGTCGGGTGGCGGGATGTAAATTATTCATTGTGATTGTCTTCTGTTGGTGTTGGAATTTGAGATGACGTGGCGTAACTAGCGACACGACAGAGACTTCACAGCGGTATTCCGCTTGCTTCAAAATCTTGCGGAGGCAAAATGAACAGACTTTGGATCTCCATGCTGGCCTTGGCCGTCGCGTTGAGCCTCGGCTCTACGATGGCTGTCGGACAGCATGGCAACGGCCACGGGAATGGTAACGGCAACGGCAACGGCCACGGGAACGGCAATAACGCTGAAGACGGAAATGGCCATGGGAACGGCCACGGCAACAAGCACGGCGACAACGACGACCAGGGCTGGCACAAGGATAAAGATTACGAATACCGCACCTATGCCGGAGAGGGCCACTACCCTCCAGGATGGTCGCACGGCAAGAAGACCGGCTGGGGGAACTGCGGTTTGCCGCCCGGACAGGCGAAGAAGTACGGCTGCCGGACCTACATCTATGAAGGACGGCCTTATTACTACTACCAGAACGAGGTCGGACAGATCATCGTCCGCCGTCCTCTCATCACGGTGCAAGGTGGTGTGACCATCGCTCCCTGATTCCCCGCGCGAGCTTGCTGGATGGGGGAGATCGCCTGATTGACATCTCCCCCGCGCCTACTTACCCTGAATTAGGCGTTTGCGCCGTATCCCCTCGAGGAACATCCAATCAGTATGCGTTCTCTGCTTCGCCATCTGCGGTTCTTAGCGGCCGTCCAATTTCTTCCCGCGCTGGAAAGCGGCGAGGAAACCACTTTGGTCGGCGGCCAGGCCGTGCTTGAGGGCGTCATGATGCGCTCGCCTCACGCCTGGGGCATCTGCATCCGCCGCCCTGACGGCACGCTGGCGACGCACTCCGAGCCGCTGGAGAAGCTCTCCGACAAGCACAAATGGATGGCATGGCCGTTCGTCCGCGGCATCATGACTCTGGGCCAGGCAATGGGGTTGGGTTTTCGCGCGTTGCGCTATTCGGCCAACATCGCCCTCGACGAGCTGCAGCCGGAACAAGAGAAGAAGATCGAGATCAGCGGCTGGGTTATCGCCGTCAATCTGATTCTCTCGCTCGGCTTCTTCATCTTCATGTACAAGTTTGTGCCGCTGCTCGCAGCCACCAAGCTGAAGAACCACTATCCGGTGTTCGGCAACCAGATCCTCTTCAACGTCGTCGATGGCGTCATCCGCATCGGGCTCTTCCTGCTGTTCATCTGGGGAATCTCGCTGTGGGCCGACATCCGCCGCGTCTATCAGTACCATGGGGCCGAGCACAAGACCGTCTTCGCCTTCGAGAACAACGACGCGATGACCATCAAGAACGCGCAGAAGTACGTGACCTGGCATCCGCGCTGCGGCACCAGCTTCCTGATGACCGTGATGTTGATTGCGATGCTGTTCTACATGCTGATCCCGGCAACGACGTTTTGGGCGCGCTTTGCCTCGCGCATTGCGTTGCTCCCGGTGATCGCTGCCGTTTCGTACGAGCTGATTCGCTTCGCCGCCAAGCACGGATCGTCGCTCTTCGCCCTGATGACCAAGCCCGGCCTGTGGCTACAGCGCATCACCACGCAGCCTCCCGACGACACGCAGGTCGAAACTGCCATCGTCGCTCTCAACGAAGCCATGGAGCTGGAAAAGCAGCGTGGCGGCGAACTGGTGATTGCTTAGCGGCCCCCGCCGCGAAAACTGCCACTCCTTCACCCAAAACAATTTCCAATAAGAAGATTGTCATCACGAGGAGGGCTTCAGCCCGACGAGGGATCCGTTTTCCGCGCCATGTCAGGATGATCAGATGAGAGAGCTCATTGCAGACCTGTTTATCTCGTTGGATGGATTTGCCTCAGGCGTCAACCAACCGGCGTATTTCGGCTACTTCGGCCAAGAGTTAGGTCTCTGGGTGCGCGATCGTCTTGCTGAGCCTCAAGTCCTGCTCATGGGCCGGATCACCTACGAGTTGCTGGCAGGCTTCTCGGCATCTGCGCATGATGAGCTGAGTGCACGAATGACAGAGCTTCCCAAGTTGGTTTTCTCCGGCAAACTTCACGAGCCGCTTCTCTGGAAAAACACACACCTACTAAGCGGCGCTGTGGCAGAGGAGGTCAAGGCGCTGAAACAAAGGGAAGGAAACCCGCTGCGAACAATCGGCAGCCTCAGTCTGGTGAAGAGCCTGGTGCAGCAAGGGCTGGTCGACCGCGTTCGCCTCATGGTTTTCCCCCTGTTACTCGGAGGTGCTGGCCGCGAGCCGATTTTCGCAGGCTATGGACAGACTCGGCTAGAGCTGATCCAGACAAAGGTCCTGGACTCAAGACTGGTAATGCTGGAATATCGGCCGCACACCGAACCGCATTCCGTACAATAAAGTTGGAACTTATGTTTGAACGCTTAGAACAAATCGAAAACAAATACGAAGAGCTGAACCAGGCGCTGGCCTCGCCGGAGATCGTCTCCGACTCCTCGCGCTATCAGAAGACCGCAAAGGCGCACAGCGAATTGCAGCCCGTAGTCGAGAAGTATCGCGAGTACAAAGACCTCACGCGCGGCATCGAGGAGAGCAGGGCGCTCGCAGCCGACGAAACCGATCCCGAGATGCTTGCCTACGCCAACGAAGAGCTGGGCAAGCTGCAGGAGCGTCTCACCCAGGTCGAAGCAGAGTTGAAGGTCCTTCTCCTTCCCAAAGATCCGAACGATGAGAAGAACGTCATCCTGGAAATCCGTGCCGGCACCGGCGGCGACGAGGCCACGCTCTTCGCCGCGGAAATCTTTCGCATGTACAACCGCTACGCCGAGACGCAGCGCTGGAAGGTCGAAGTTCTTTCCACCTCGGAGTCAAGCGTCGGCGGCCTGAAGGAAGTCATCGCGCTGATTGAAGGCCAGGGCGTGTATTCGCGCATGAAATATGAGAGCGGCGTCCATCGCGTGCAGCGCGTGCCCGAGACGGAAACCCAAGGCCGCGTCCATACCTCGGCGGTAACCGTTGCTGTGTTGCCGGAAGCTGAAGACGTCGACATCAAGATCGATCCCAAAGACATCCGCATTGATACTTTCTGTTCCTCCGGTCCGGGCGGCCAGTCAGTGAACACGACCTACTCCGCCGTGCGCATCACGCACCTGCCGACCAACACCGTCGTCAGCTGCCAGGACGAGAAGTCGCAGATCAAGAACCGCGAGAAGGGAATGCGCGTGCTGCGCGCCCGCCTCTATGAGATGGAGCAGCAGAAGCAGCAGGAGGCGCTGGCGAAAGAGCGTAAAGCGATGGTCGGGAGCGGCGATCGCAGCGAGAAGATTCGCACCTACAACTTCCCGCAAAACCGCGTCACCGATCACCGCATCGGCTTGACGATGCACCAACTGCCCGAGTTCATGGACGGCCGCATCCAGCCCATGATCGACGCGCTGGTCACGCACTTCCAGGCCGAGAAGCTGAAGGAGCAGTCGGCAGTCGTCGCGTAATGCTCTTTTTAACCACAGAGACACAGAGACACAGAGGTAAGAGAAAACGAGGTCATGCGCGTGACTCCATGGCTTCTGAGCGTGATGGCGTAAACGCAGAGCCGAGGGGAAGATTGTCATCACGAGGAGGGGCTGAAACCGGGGCCCCCAATCAGCGCCCCCTTTTGCGCTGATTGGGGTGGTATCAGCCCGACGAGGAGTCTGCTGTCCACGCACGAAAAGCAGGTCCCTCGCGGGCTGAATGTCCGCTCGTGATGACAATCTTCGAAAGTCCAGAATCCATCTTCACTCTGGCCCTTTGATTTCTCTGTGTCTCTGTGTCTCTGTGGTTAAATTGCCTTCCCATGCATCTGAAGCAAGTCCTCGCGTCAGCCGTTGATCGCCTCGACTCCGCCGACGTAGGCTCGCCGCGTCTCAACGCGGAAGCCCTGCTGATGTTCGTCCTCGGCGTTAATCGCGCCTACCTCTACGCTCACCCCGAGCGCGAACTCACGCAGGAAGAAGAATCCCGCTACGACGAGGTTCTCGCGCAGCGCTCGACCGGCATGCCTTCGCAGTACATCACCGGCCATCAGGAATTTTGGGGGCTCGACTTCATCGTCACGCCGTCTGTGCTGATCCCGCGCCCTGAGACCGAGCATCTGGTCGAGACCGTCCTGGAACTCGCGCGCGGGACTCCCCAGGCGAAGATTGTCGATGTAGGTACCGGCTCGGGATGTATCGCCCTCGCCCTCGCGCACGAGTTGAGAGACGCAGACATTTACGCGGTCGACGCCTCCGCCGACGCTCTGGATATCGCACGCGCCAACGCCGCCCGCCTGCAGCTCGACGCACGCGTGCGATTCGAGCAGTGCGATGTTCTCAGGCCGGTTCCGGCAAAACACGATACTGTCATCCCAAGCGAGGGCTTAAGCCCGAGCGGAGGGACCCCTATAGCCGTCGGCAATTTCGATTTCGTCGTCAGCAACCCGCCGTACGTCGGCTTCGGCGAAGCCGACAAAGTCCAGAAATCGGTCCGCGACTTCGAGCCGCGCATCGCCGTCTTCGCCGGCGAACAGGGCCTAGACGTAATCGCTCCACTTGTTCAGCAAGCACACGAGGCATTGAAGCGGGGCGGCTGGTTAGCGGTAGAGATCGGCTATTCGATGCGCGACGCTGTCCTCAGCCTCCTAAGTCCCACAATGTGGGACGACGTCCGAGTGGTGCCGGATTTACAGGGAATTCCGCGGGTCGTTGCGGCAAGGAAAGTATGATTACTGCTTAGCGCCTTGTTGTGACAAGGCTTCTATCTGACAGAGAAGTCTTTCGACAGCGGATGCCGCAGCAGATCGTCCAGCCACTCCTTAACGTCAATGACCACAGGCTCAAGCACGACGGCCTCGCCCCTCTTCCGAATCCGAACGCGATCACATTTGAAGCTAAATTCCTTCGGCAGGTGAACGACTTGCCTATTGCCGTCAAAGGGCAACTTAACGACCTTAGCCATTGATCGCTCCCCTTCGTTGTTGTAGCTATATACTAGCCAAATTTTAGCTTACAAACCGCAGACTTACGTCCAGCTGACTACTGGCCACTGGCAACTGCTTAATGATTACATTCCCCTCCTTCGCAAAGATCAATCTCGGTCTGAAGATCGGGCCGCGCCGGTCCGACGGCTTTCACGAGCTGCGCACCATCTATCAGACGCTTGCTTTGCATGACGTCATTCACGTCGATGTGCAGCCGGGCGAGGGAATCGAGATCCGCTGCGGCGATCCTCGTGTTCCGCTGGACGCGTCGAACACCTGCTACAAAATCGCCGAGCGCGTGATGAAAGCCGCAAAGGCCGGTGGCAAGGTTATCGTCGAGATCGAGAAGAAGCTTCCGGTGCAGGGCGGCCTGGGCGCAGCGTCAGCGAATGCGGTCGCGACCATGCTCGCTCTCGAGCGGGCCCTCGGCTTGCAACTCGACCTCACAGAAAAGCTCCGCATTGCCGCCGACGTCGGCAGCGATCTGCCGTTGTTCCTGATCGGTGGGACTGTCCTCGGCGTCGGCCGTGGCGAAGAGGTTTATGCGCTGACCGATCTGCCCACCATGCACGTCGTCGTAGTCACGCCGGCGGTGGGTGTCTCCACGCCAAGGGCCTTCGCCCGCTGGGACGAGCTCCATCCCGCTGCTGCGTTGACCGCCACAACCCCAGCAGGTACAATAAATACGTTCAGTGAAGGTGTGTTTGCCTGGCTGAGCAGGAATTTCCCGCAGGACGCCGCTCCGAATAGTCCCGATATTGTTGCAGGGCTGAGGAGGGCGAAGCCTGCATCCGGTGTTCCCGCAGGTGGCGGGGACCGGGCCGAGACACCGCTTCTCGACCTCGTCCGAACCGGGATCGAGAACGACTTCGAACGCGTCGTCTTCCCAGAGTATCCCGAGTTGCGTGAGGTAAAAGAGCTTTTGCAGCGCGAAGGCGCATTTTACGCCTCGTTGTCTGGTTCCGGTTCGACCTTGTATGGATTGTTCGACTCGGCCCGGGAGGCGCAAGCCGCGGCCGAGCGCATGGGCGCCGCAGGACATGCAGCCATTGCGACGACGAGCCTGAGGCGGGCAGAGTATTGGGAAGCAGTGGTTAGTGGTTAGTGGTCAGTGGCTAGAACGACCTGTGTTGCTCCTTCGGCTTGTATTAGGTGACCATCAGCTCTGGCGAAAGGCGAAGAGCGACAAGCGAGCTGACGGCTGATGGCCGAGAGCCGACGGCTTAGACACTGGGCGGTCGACTAATGGTAGGTCAAGTGCCTTTGGAGCACTTTGTCTAGGTTCGAATCCTAGCCGCCCAGCCAGAAACCAGTTGACAGTTGTCGGTTGTCAGTTGTCAGTTGTCAGTTGTCAGTTGTCAGTTGTCGGTTTGCAACCCTGGTTCGGTCAGAATGTTGTACTTGAATCGAATGCAGAACGGGGAAGAGTAGAGTCCCGCTCCGCGGGACGGAGACAGCTTAGCCCAGGACGGAGCCGCAAGCGGAGTCCTGGGTGATGTGAAGTTGGGATCGAGTCCCTTCAGGGACCGCACAAGACCGGTTTTCCAGACCCAGCGTGTAACTCAACCAGGTTAGCGGGGGTATGTAAAGCAATGGACGCAGCGACCAAGACGAGCGTAGTCCCTCCGGCAGCGACCTCCGGCGACGGCGGCGCCCCGGTTGCACAGCAACGGCCTTTGTCCGAGCGCAAGCCGCAACGGCAACGGCAGGATGACAAGTGGAAGATCTTCTCCGGCACGGCGAACGATCAACTCGCCAAGGACATCTGCGACTTCCTCACGCTGCCGATCGGCCAGGCGAAGATCAGCAAGTTTTCCGACGGCGAGACCTACGTCCAGATCGAGGAGAACGTGCGCGGCGCCGACGTCTTCATGGTGCAACCCACTTGCGATCCGGTGGACCTGCACCTGATGCAGCTGCTCTTGCTGATCGATGCGCTGAAGCGCGCTTCGGCGCGCCGCATCACCGTCGTGATTCCATACTTCGGCTACGCCCGGCAGGACCGCAAAGACAAACCGCGTGTGCCGATTTCGTCAAAGCTGGTCGCGGATCTATTGACCACCGCGGGCGCGGATCGCGCATTGGTCGTCGATCTGCACGCGCCGCAGATTCAGGGATTCTTCAACATTCCGGTGGATCACCTGTTCGCATCGCCGGTGCTGGTCGACTACTTCCGCAAGAAGCAGTTCCCGGACCTGACCGTCGTCTCGCCGGATGCGGGCGGCGTGGAGCGCGCGCGCTTCTTCGCTAAGAAAATGGATTCGGCGCTGGCCATCGTCGACAAGCGCCGCGTGGAAATGGATGTGACCGAGGTGATGCACGTCATCGGCGACGTGAAGGGCCGCACCTGTCTCATCCTCGACGACATTATCGATACCGCCGGCACGCTGGTAAAAACCTGCCAGGCGCTGCTCGAAGCAGGCGCGCGCGAGGTTTACGCGTGCGCGACTCATGCCGTGCTTTCAGGGCCGGCGATCGAACGGATTTCGAATTCGGGATTGGCGGAAGTCGTGGTGACTGACACCATCCCCTTGAACGAGGCCGGGCGCAACGAGCCCAAGATCATCGTACGATCGATTGCCGGCCTGATCGGCCGGGCGATTCAGTCGATTCACGAAGAGACCTCGGTCAGCAGATTGTTCATGTAAAGGAAACGAGATTATGGCTACAGCAACCGCAGACAAGAACGTAGAAGCCAAACCGCGCCAGGGCGGCGGCAAGAATGATGCTCGCCGCCTGCGCAACACCGGAATGATTCCCGCTGTCGTTTACGGCGCCGGCCAGAGTTCGCAAACGGTCAGCGTCGACCCGAAGCAGATGGGCCGCATCCTGCACTCGGAGACCGGCCACAACACCATCTTCGATCTCAGCGTCGACGGCCAGAGCGCCAAGGTGATGATCGTGGACTGGCAGTACGAGCCGATCAAGGGCGCGCTGCTGCATGTCGACCTCAAGCGCATTGCCATGGACAAGGTGCTGCAGGTCGGCGTGCCGATCGTGCTCAAGGGCGAAGCTCCAGGCGTGAAAGTGCAGGGGGGCATCCTCGAGCAGATTCTGCGCGAGGTCGAGATCGAGTGCTTGCCGGCCGACATCCCGAGCCACATCGATGGCGATGTCAGCCAGTTGATGTTCGGGCAGGTGATTCGCGTCTCCGATCTGCCGCACAGCGGCTCCATCAAGTTCCTCACCGATGAAAACCAGTCGGTGGCGCACGTGGTGGCAGTGAAGGAAGTCGTGGAACCGGTCCCGGCGGAGGCTGCGGCGGAAGGTGCTGCTGCTCCGGCCGAGCCCGAGGTCATCAAGAAGGGCAAGCAGGAAGCCGAAGGCGAAGCTGCTGCCGAAGGTGGCGAGAAGGCCGAAAAGGCCGAGAAGCCCGAGAAGAAGAAGTAAGCGCGGTGAAGCTGATCGTCGGGCTTGGCAATCCGGGCATCGAGTATCAGTTCACACCGCACAACATGGGTTTCCTGGCGGTGAACCGCATCGCCGAACAGTGCGGCGTGCGGGTAAACAATCGCCACTGCCGCGCGCAGACGGCGCGGACACGGCTGGCGGGACACGAGGTCCTGCTGGCCAAACCGGAAACCTACATGAACCTGAGCGGCGCTTCGGTCAGCGAACTCGTGCGCGAGTACGAGGCGAAGCCGGAAGAAGACCTGGTGCTGCTCTACGACGAACTGGACCTGCCGTTCGGCACATTGCGAGTTCGGCCGCGAGGCCGCTCGGCAGGACACAACGGCATGGAATCGGTGATCGCCGCATTGGGTACGCAGGAGATCACGCGCATCCGGATGGGGGTTGCGCCGGATCATCCAGTCGGCGATGGCGCGCGGTATGTGCTGTCGCAGTTCAAGAAGTCGCAGCTGGAGACAGTGGACCAGGTGCTGGACCAGGCGGCGGATGCGGTGAAGGTGATTCTCGCCGAAGGCGTGCAGGCGGCGATGAATAAGTTCAATCGCAAGCCGGAAGAGGAAAAGGATGAGGGGCCAGGGACTGGGGGCTAGAGGTTAGCGCTCCTGGTTCGGAACCCGATGTTGAGATCAGAGTGGTCGCGTATCCGTGGAGATTGCGACCCGAAAAACCGAGTCCCGCTTGCGGGACGGAGACAGCTTAGCCCAGCACGGAGCCGAAGGCGCAGTCCTGGGTAGGCAGAGCTAACAATCCGAGTGCCGTAGGGACGGCACAAAAGCTTGACAAGAGCTGATGGCCGACAGCGAAAGCTGACAGCCGATGCTCAGGAGAAAACGAATGCAACGTACTTACGAATTGATGTTCATCGTCCGCCCCGACATGCCCGAAGAGGAGCAGGACAGACTTATCTCCAACCTGGAAACCCAGGTAGGCAACGCCGGCGGCACGGTGAAAAGCGTGGAGCGCATGGGCAAGCGCCGCCTCGCCTACCTGGTGCGCAAGTTCCAGGACGGAATCTACATGCTCATGGTGCTGGAAGGCGAGGGCGGCATGGTGAAGGAAGTGGAACGCCGCCTGCGTGTCACCGAGCCGGTGATCAAGTTCATGACCGTGCGCGTCGACGAAGAACAGAAGCGCCTTGCCAAAATCAAGGCCATTCGCGACACCAAGGTCCGCGGCAAGGGAACTCGCGCCGCCGAAGCTGCCGCAGCCGAAGGTGCAGTGGCCGTCGCTGAAGAAGCGCCCGAGGCGGCACCGGCGGAAGGCGCTGAGTCAACGCCGGTCAGCGCGTAATTGCGAACAGGCGTTTGCAGCACAGAAGATTTGTGAAGATCGACCCACTGGGTCATTGAAGGAGAATCATGGCAGACGAAGCAGTGAAGAGCGCGGCTCCGGCCGCAACCACAGACGCTCCCGTCGCGCGTACAGATGGTGGTGTGCGTGAAGGAGGCCCCCGCGAGGGCGGTCCACGCGAGGGTGGCCCACGTGAGGGCGGTCCTCGCGGCCCGCGTCCCGGCGGACGTCCCGGCGGCCCCGGCGGACCACGCGAAGGTGGACGCAAATTCTTCCGTCGCAAGAAGGTTTGCAAGTTCTGCGTGGAGAAGATCGACGGCATCAACTACAAGGACGTGCGCCTGCTCTCGCAGTTCGTGGCCGAGAGCGGCAAGATCGTGCCGCGGCGCCTGACCGGCGTCTGCACGCCGCATCAGCGCCGTCTGACCGATGCCATCAAGCAGGCGCGCAATATCGCCCTGCTGCCCTTTGGCGGACGGTAGAGAAGCAGTTGTCGGTTGCCGGTTGTCAGTTGTCGGTGACGTAGCAAGTGTTGCGTTATCGCGCCAATCTTCGCGTGCCACTTGTTGCGCTGTCGCTGGTAGCGATTTCTGGCAGGGGTGGACGCGACAGCTTCGATCGGCGGGAAAAAAGGATTCAAGTCCCCGCGGGGACGACACATTCGACGAGGGCTTCAGCCCGACGGAGTTCTAAATGGAAGTCATTCTCAAGGAAGACGTAGCCAAACTCGGCTCGCGTGGCGACGTGGTCAAGGTAGCCGAAGGCTATGGCCGCAATTTTCTGCTCCCCAAGAAGCTGGCAATCGAAGCCACGCCCGCGAACCGCGCCGTCATCGAGCAGATGAAGGCTGCCGCGGTGCGCCGTCTGGCGCGCGAGAAGGGCGACGCCGAAAATCTCGCCAAGCAGTTCGCAGGTGTCGAGCTGCACTTCACCCGCAAGTCGGGCGAGCACGATCAGCTCTTCGGCTCGGTGACCTCAGCCGACATTGCGCGCGAGCTGGAGCACAAGGGCTTCAACATCGATCGCCGCAAGATCCAGCTCGACGAGCCGCTGAAGACCATTGGCGACTTCAACGTCTCCATCAAGCTCCACCGCGACGTTGTCGTGCCGATCAAGGTAACGATTCAGAAGGAAGCTGGCGCGCAGGAAGCGGCCGCGCCCCAGGCTGAGGAAGCCGGCGCCGAGGCGTAACGGGGGAATTTACCAGAGCCGCTGCACGCCGTAATGATCGAAGATCCGATCGGCGCTGACGATGGGCCAGCCCGTCACCTGCGCCTGCGCCGCCAGCATGCGATCGAATGGATCTTTGTGATGCTGCGGAAGTAGTCCGGCCCGGATCGCATGGGCTGACTCAATTGGCAGCTCAGTGAAACCCTGGGCTTCCAGTATCTCGTCCCAGCGCGACAGCAATACTCGCGAATCGAATTTGCCCAGACTTGTCTTGATCGCCAGCTCCCACGGTACTACTGACGAAATGACCTTCGAGTTGGCGGTCGAAAAGATGGCATCGCGCGCAGTCGGCGATAAGCGGATGGAGCCGTCCAACCACCACCGCAGCGTGTGCGTGTCCAGCAGCGCGATCATTCGAATCCAAGCTCGCGCATCTCTTCGTCGGTGAGCGGATCGAAAGCGTCAGGGGCCGACCAAATCTGTCCCTTGAGCATATCCGGTACAGGCTTCTTTGGCTTGTTGATTGGCACAATCCTGGCCACCGGCTCTTTGCCCCGGGTAATGATGACCTCTTTCCCCTTTTCCGCTTCCTTGATCAGCTTGGAAAGATTGGTCTTTGCCTGATGGACCGTGTAGCTCATTAGCTAAGTTTACTTAGCTAAGTAACGGCAGTCAATCCTGCCCGGTATCCAGCCGATTACTCCTGCCCTGGAACCTCCAGTCCTGCTCCCCCGTAAGTACCACAGCCGGGGTCTATAATTCGGCTCACGGTTTCTCCCTGCACGCGTCTATGTAATTGCAGGCACGAGAATTGCCTTGCCAATTACGAACTAGGTAGAAATCAGCATGCCGGCCGAAGTGGTATCAGTTCCGCTCACGGTTGGCCCGGGACTTGCACCTCGATCCGCGCCCACGCGCGTTTTGGGAACCCCGGCACTCCGTCCTCCTGAAGCGTGGCGGGAGACGGCGTCATCGATTCCTTCAGTGCGAGGGAATCAGGTGGGGCAGGTCCAGAGCCGCATGAACGACACGGAGCTGATCCGGGAAGCACAGCGTGGTAATCACGCCGCGTTCGAGGATCTCGTACGACAGTACGACAGCGCCGTGCTTCGCCTGGCCTATCACCTGACGCGCTCGGAGCAGGACGCGCAGGACATTTACCAGGAAGCCTTCCTCAAGGCATACCGGAACATCAACAACTTCCGCTTCGAGTGCTCGTTCTATACCTGGATCTACCGCATCGTGACCAATCTCTGCCTCGACCTGCTGCGCAAGCGTCAGGTGCGGAAGGAAGACTCCGGTATCGCGACCGACTCGGAAGGCGGGACGTACGATCTGCTCGATCAGGTTGCCGATCAGCGCTCCGGCGCAAGTCCCGAGCGCGATCTGATGCGCCGCGAATTGGGCGCGCGCATCGCCAAAGCCCTGCAGAAGCTGACGCCGCGCGAGCGCATGGTCTTCGAGATGAAGCACTATCAGGGACTGAAGCTGCGCACCATCGGCGAAATTTTGAACACGACGGAAGAGACCGCGAAGAACACGCTGTTCCGCGGCACGCAAAAGTTGCGCGCTGCTTTGAAGGACATGAAGTAAGCAATTAGCAATTAGCAATTAGCGAAAGGCAATGGTGGATTGAACTTGGCAGAAGCATTCAGCGAGGAAAGCCCAAGCTAATTGCTAATTGCTGCGAGGAACGAGCTATGAACTGCGATTGGGTGCAAGAAAATATCTGCCTGTACCTGTATAACGATCTGGCTGACGACGCGCGTCATGAGCTGGAGCAGCATATCCATCGCTGCAAAGACTGCGCCGCCGAGCTGGCCGCCCAACAGGAATTTCAGGCACAGATGAACGCCTTGCCGGTAGAAGAGCCCTCTGCCAGCTTCCTGGCAGCCGCGCGAATGCGGCTGCAGGAAGCGCTCGAAACCGCCGAGCAGCGCCGCAGCTGGTATCACCGCTTCGTCTTCGATCCCACACAATGGCTGCGTCAACTTCGTTTCTCTCCCGCCCTTGCAGCAGTTCTCCTCATTGTCGGCTTCGGTTCCGGACTCGGAACCATGTACAGGGTACTTGGCGGCGTTAAATCACCCAAGCAGCCCCCTACGGTGCAGGCTTCCATCGGTGGCATCACCTCCATCGACCGGCAACCCAACACTGGCAAAGTCAAAATTAACTATGACCGCATCGTTCCTGAGTCCGTCGAAGGGCCGATTAACGATCCCCAGATTCAAGACCTTCTCACCTTTGCCGCCAGCAACAACGTCAACAACTCCGGCGTGCGTCTCGATTCGGTCGACTTGCTGACCAGCAAGCCTGACGATCCGCGCGTGCGTGAAGCTCTGACTTACGCCCTCCGCTATGACAGCAACCCGGGCGTTCGCCTCAAAGCGCTCGATGGTCTCGCCGGCTATGTCAAGCAGGACATCCGCGTCCGCAATGCCGTTCTCGAGGCCCTGCTCAACGATAGCAACCTCGGAGTTCGCAGCGGAGCGCTGCACGCCCTCGAGCCGGTTCGCGCGGACAGCAGCGTCCGCATGGCGCTTCAGCAGTTGGCAAAGGAAGACCCAAGCGCTTACATTCGTACCGAGTCACAACGCGAGTTGGCTTCCATGCCTACGATCGATTAATCCAGAATCCAGAGAAACCGTAACGATGGCCGATTACAACCAGAAGAGTGACCACAACCAGCAGGAGGATGCAAAGGCGGAGAACAGTGTCACTCGAACAATTTCTCTTGGTCTTTGTATCTCTGCCGTTTTCTTGTGGTTCGTTCTTCCGCTTGCCGCACAACAGTCGCGCGTCTATCGTGATGGCAACTCCTGGGTAGAAGAGATCAGCGGCGCCATGCCTGCAGCCCGCGAGTTGCGCGTCTATACCGACCTGGGTTCGGTTGAAGTCCAGGGGAACTCGCCGCACATTGCATACGTGATCCGCAAGCGCTCCTACCTGCCGAGCCAGGAAGCTGCCAGGCGCCAGTTCGAACAGCTGCGAACTTCTGCGATCAAGATTGGCGAGAGCGATACCATCGAAGGCAAGACCACGACCAAGAATCTGGCGCGCTTTGGCGCCGAGTTTATCGTGCAGGTGCCTCGCGATTTGACCCTGGTGAAGGTGCAAACGCGCGGCGGTTCCTTGAGCTTCAGCTCGATTGCCGCCACCATCATCGCCAGTACCGGTGCAGGCCTGATCAAAATGGACGACCTCGCCGGACCGGTGAAGATCACCAGCGGCGGCGGCAACGTCGAAGCCGGCAATCTCGGCGGCGATCTCACCTTTACCAGCGGGGCGTCGGACGTCCGCGTCTCCAACGTTGGCGGGCAGACGCAGATGAGCCTCGGAGGTGGCCGCGTTTACATTGGCTCGTCTCGCGCGTCTACCATTCAGACCGGTGCCGGCAGCATCCAGGTGCAGAAGTGTTTTGGCGATCTGCACGTGGTGAGCGGCGGCGGCAACTTGTATCTCGGTGACATCGATGGTGCCGTGCAGGCCCAGACAGAAGGCGGTAGCGTGCGCATTTCAAGCGCTACCGGACCCGTGCAGGTGACAACCGGCGGCGGCAGCGTGGCGTTATTCCGTCTGAGCCGCGGCGCGCAGGTGGAAACGGGGGCTGGTCCCATTACCGTGGAATTCGTCGGCAATCGCGGCTTCAGCGACTCCTTTCTGCACACCGCCTCGGGCGACATCACGGTTTGTTTTGCTAACAATCTCCCGGTTTCCGTGCATGCGACTTCGGACATGGCGAGTGGCCACGGAATTCTTACGGAGTTCCCAAGCTTGAACATTACCACTCAGCAGGGCGGCCAATGGAGTCCACGATCCATGTCAGCGGAGGGAGCGATTAACGGCGGCGGCCCGGCGCTCAGAATCCGCACTACGATAGGCCAGATCGCGTTTCGCCGCTGTCAGTAGGTTGGAACAAAATCTCAAGGTTGGACGTTATGCGCAGACGCAACATATCTTCTCTGGTCGCTCTCCTGGCGGTCATGATTCTTCCGGCCATGGCTGACCCGCAGCCGTGGCCGGAGGCCCATTCCGGCGCGTATCTCGGCGTGCAGATCGCCTCCGTCACGCCGCAGCGGGCCTCAGCGCTCAAATTAACCGAGCCCTCCGGGGCGGTCATCACCTACGTCGATCAGGATGGCCCCGCCTGCCACGCCGGCTTGATGGAAAATGATGTCGTCGTCGGCTATGAAGGATCCAAGGTTGAAGGTCCGCAGCAGCTGCAAGGGTTGATCCATGCGACCCCGCCGGAAAAAACCGTGACCCTCACCATCATGCGCAACGGTCAGCGCAAAGACATGAAGGTGACGCTTGGCAGCTGGAACGTGATGTCGCACGCCGTGCCTGCCATCGCTCTTGGCGCTCCTGCTCTTCCGCGTCCCTACACGCCCGATCTGGAAATCCCATCGTTCACGGTTCTCTCCGCGCGCCATGGTCTCGTGGTAGAGAGTCTTAGCCCGCAGCTATCCGACTTCTTCGGCGTGCCGCGCGGCCGCGGTGTTCTGGTGCGTTCGGTTGAGGGCGGCAGTCCCGCCGCCGCTGCCGGTATCAAGGCCGGAGACATCATTCTCAAAGTGAACAACGAAACCGTTCACGATATGGCCGACTGGCAGCGCGGCATGCATGTTCAGGCCGCCAAGATCTCCATCTCCATCTGGCGCGACAAGCGCGAGCAAACCGTTGTCATGAGCGTCCCCGGCCCTGGCGACACCTCACGTCTGCAACCGGACGATTTCCTGAACTTCGACAGTCAGGCGCAGGCGCTTCGCGATGAGATGGCGCAGTTCCGTTCCCAACAGAACGCGACACAGGAGCAGCTGATTGCCGAATTGGGCCCGGAGAAAAAGGACCTGGAGCGTATGCGCCGTGATCTCGAGAAATCGATGAAGGCGCAGCAGAAGGACATGGGCAAACTCGCGCACGATCTCGCCAAGTCTTCCAAGCCGACACAGAAAGAAATGGAGGCCATGCGCGAGGAGATGCAACGATCGATGCCCACGGAGAAGGATTTCGACGAGACGAAGCGGCAGATCCAGCAGTCCATGCCAACGCAGCAACAGTTTGATGACATGAAACGCCAGCTGCAAAGCTCCCTGCCCAGTCAGAAGGATCTCGACCAGATGCGACAGGAGATCGAATCTGCCAGGAAGCAATGGACGCCGCAGATGCAACAGCAGATGGAGAAGCTAAAGCAGCAAATGGAGCAACAGAAACTCGATCTGCAAAAGATGCTCGAGCAGTTCAAAGATCAGCCCGAGTTTTAGACCGTCGGCGGAGCGGGCCTTCGCAGTGGCATTCCCTCTTCACCGCATCAATTTGTATTCGACGACCGTGATTCCAGGAAAATCTCTCTGCATCACCCGCTGGTAGCGCCGCTCCAGATCTGCCTCGATCGCCGCCGAGTCCGCATCCTCCAGCTTTGTCCGATACAGCACCAGCCATACCGTGTTCGCCTGATCAATCTGCTCCATCCAATTGGGATGGCGGCTATCAATCGCAATCGGGCCCGGCCGGCGCGCCCCGGCCCCCGGCAGCCAATCGCGATAACTCTCGGCGGCGAACTCCCCGACGGATTGGTAGTACAACACACGATCGCCAGCATGCGTATTGGCGATGAGATATGTCACCGCGCCGCGCCAGTCCTCTGTCACGCGCCTGTATGTCAGGACCGTGGTCACCAAAGACAGGACGCACACGCTCACGATAGCCGAGACGCGAACTGTGCGGCCGCGTAGCTGCTCAATTCCGATCGTGATTATGAGGAGCCATCCCGGCAGGCAAATAATCAGGAAACGGTGGTAGAACGCTGGTCTTACGATGGAAGCGAGCAAGGTGATAACGATGGGAGAGAACGCCGCACTGACGATCAGCGTATAGCGCCAGCGCTGCATCTCGTCAACACCATCGCGCCGCAGAGTCGTGAACTTCGCGACAAAGACGCCTACGAGAGCCGACTCGAGCGCCAGCAACACCGCTCCCACAGCCTTGCCGCCATTGGCGGCGAGAAACACGCCCAGGTGATATACCTCGAGCAGGGAAGGGGACTGCACCCAGGAAATGTGTCCGACATCCTGCGCATGGATCAGCCAAAGGATGGGAGCAGCCATCGCAGCCACAATAGCGGCGGCAGATAATAGCGGCCTCCACGGCCGCCGATCACGCGGCAGTGCGAGCAGAGAGATCGCATGTGCCGCCGGCACCAGTACGCCAAAATAGTGGAAGTAGCAAGTCACGCCGGCAGCTACGCCGTACCAGCACGCTAGGTCATATCGCGGTTCTTCAATGAGAAGAACAAACAGATATGTCGACAACAACACCGCCAGCACGACGAAACTGTAGGCGCGCGCCCCCTGCGAGACGGCGATCGCAGGTGGGCTCAGTGCCAATAAAGCTGCGGCGAGAATCCCCGTTACGCGGCCGAACAATCGCCTGCCGAGTAGATACATCACAGGAATCGACGCAACTCCTGGAATCACCGACAAAGCCCGAATCATTCCCTCGCCATACCCGAAGTGCAGCCATGGACGCAGCAGCACGTAGTACAGCGCCATGTTGCCTTCGTCGTGCCAGAGGAAATGCCAGAAGAAGGGGGCAGGCCGGCGCGCAATCGCGACGCTCGCGATCTCGTCAATCCAGAAACTCTTGTAGCCAAGCGCTATCAGCCGCAAGGCCGCGCCCATTGCGGCTATGAGCCAAATCCAAAGCGCATCCCTGCCGCGCACAGAACTGCTCTCGCGTGCAGACTCAACGCCTCCCACCTCGCCCTCGGCTGCTCTCGACAACATCTCCCCGAATATAGCAGTTCAAACCGGGGGCCACTGCGGCGCCAAGCACAACCAAATTACAGCCGCGTGAAAACCTCGTGAATCTTGGTAAAACGCGGAAAACACGGTCCAATCTTGTAGCCATCTTTGCCAAGCTGATACTTTCTTCTCAGCGCATGCCTACATTTGCCGCGGTCGACATCGGCTCCAACTCGGTCAGGTTGAAGATCGCCAGAGTCGTGCGTGGCCGCCTTGAAGAACTCCACGAAGATCGCGAAGTCACCCGCTTAGGCGAAAGCGTCTTTGCCACCGGAACCCTTGACCCGCAGGCCATGGCTCATACGCTTCGGGTCTTGCGGCGCTTCCATCGCGCCGTGCAAACCTACGGCGCCGATCGCACGCGCGTGGTTGCCACCAGCGCGCTTCGTGACGCCCGCAACAGCCGCGCCTTTCGCGATTGGGTAGAGTCGGCGACCGGCTGGAAGGTCGACGTCATCTCCGGTCTGGAGGAAGGCCGCCTCATTCACCTCGGTGTCCTGTCCAACGCTCGTATCGCGCGAAGGCGTGCGCTCCTGGTCGATCTTGGCGGCGGCAGCTGCGAGCTGACGCTTTCCGTCTCCGGTCATATCAGCGACATGATCAGCCTGCCCATCGGCGCCGTGCGCCTGACCCAGACGTTCCTTCACCATGATCCGCCCTGGCGCAGCGAACTGGAGCAGATGCGCGGCGTCATTCAGCGGGAAGTATTGCGGATTCAGAAGCGCGTGATCGCGCTGAAGCACCAGGTGACGATCGCCACTTCCGGCACCCCGGCGGCTCTTTCGAGCCTTTATGCCGCCAAGTTGTCGAACTATGACGAGAACAAGCCGCACACCATACCTCAGTCTGCGGTCGCCGCGCTCTCGGAGAAGCTCAGCCGTCGTAACCTTTCGCAACGTCGTGCGCTGCCCGGCATCGGGCCGCGTCGCGCGGAAATCATAATCGCCGGCGCTATGGTCTTTGCCGAGTTGATGCACCTGTGCAAGCTGCGTAACTTTCGCTACCTGCCTCTGGGTCTGCGCGACGGCTTGCTCGCCCAGATGATGGCCGATTACAACGCCAGCACGGTCATGCGCGAGCGCGTCGAATCGGAGCGGCACGACGCGCTGCTGGCTGCGGCCAAGCACTACGGCGCCGATCTGCAATTTGCCCAGCGCATTCGCGATCTCGCGCTGCAACTTTTTCGTCGTTTGAAAAACGTCCATCAACTGCCCGACGAGTATCATGACTGGCTGGAAGCCGCGGCCATGCTGCACGAGGTGGGTGCGTACATCAATCGCTCCGGCCGGCGGCGGCACAGTTACTACGTCATTTCCAACTCGGAGCTCTTTGGCTACACGCCCCTTCAGCGACGCATCATCGCCGCCATCGCCCGGTATGTCGGAAAGTCGCTGCCCTCGCCCAGTGATCGCGTTATGAGCATTCTGCCCGGCACTCATCAGATCTACGTTTCCAAGGCAGTGTCTCTGTTGCGCCTGGCGCGGGCGCTGGATCAAGGCCGCCGCGCCGCCGTAAGGGAGTTGACCGTCCGCATTCACCAGGACGGGCAGGTTCGCATGCTGCTGAAGCCGCGAACGTTGGAAGGGATTGAGTTGGAACTCTGGGCGGTGGAACAGGAAAAGGACTATTTCGAGACAGTTTTCGGTCGCGAGCTTTTGGCCGAGACTTGCTGAATCGCTCGCACCACCTTCGGCGGCATGCACCATTTCAAGATGGCAGGCTTGCGTCCTTCCTTCTCGACCTTGGCGATGGTGGCCTTCTTCAGCTCAACGGCATCAGAGGCGGAATCTCCCATCAGCAGCTTGTTGAGGAACTCCGTCATGCTGGGATTGTGGCCCACAACCATGATTGCGTCCTTGCCGCTGTGCCGCTGAAGGAGTTCCTGAAAATCGTGGTAGATAGCTCCCGGCTTGAGGGCGGCATCGGTGAGAACCTTGCTCTTGTGGCCGATCTCTTCGGCGACAATCTTTGCGGTTTCGCTAGCCCTGGGGAGCGGACTTGAGATGATGGCGTCGAAGGTTACGTTGAGCGCAGCCAACGCGCGTCCCACAACGTGGCACTGCTCGATACCTTCTTTATCGAGTTTGCGTTCATCATCCTTGGCCGGATTCATCCTCGGCTCGCCCGCACTGGCGTGGCGCAAAAAATAAATGTCCATATGTTGTTACACCCGCTCTCAGCTTTTAGCTCTTAGCCTTTAGCAAGCCGGAATCCGCGGAATTCGTTCGATTCGAAATCTGCAGCCCCGCGCCACCTAATCACTAAGAGCTAAGAGCTAACCGCCACTTTCCCCGCGAGCGCGTGTTCCGCCACATGGGCTACGCGCAAGAGCGTGGATTCGTCAAAGTGTTTACCCAGAATCTGCATCCCAATCGGCAGGCCATCCTTGCTCTTGCCGCACGGAATTGAGATGCCCGGAATCCCCACCAGGTCAGCCGTCACCGTGAAGATGTCCGCCAGGTACATAGCGAGCGGATCATCCGTCTTTTCGCCCAGTTTGAATGCAGCTGTCGGAGTCGTGGGCGTGACGATGACATCCACCTTGGAAAACGCCTCATCAAAATCGCGCGCTAGCAGACTGCGCACCCGTTGGGCTTTCAGATAATACGCGTCGTAATATCCCGCACTCAGAACGTATGTGCCCAGCATGATGCGGCGCTTGACCTCGGCGCCGAAGCCGGCATCGCGCGTCCGCCGGTACATCTCGCTCAACGTCTTTGCTTCTTTGGAGCGCAGCCCATAACGCACGCCATCGTAACGGGCCAGATTCGACGACGCCTCAGCGGTTGCGACCACGTAGTACGTAGGAATTGCGTACGCGGTATGCGGAAGTGAAACGGGGACGATCTCGGCTCCGGCAATCTTCATTTCCTGAAGGCCAATCTCCACCGCTTCGCGAACCTCGGGATCGAGGCCTTCTTCGAAGTATTCGCCGGGAACGCCGACTTTCATGCCGCTTATCGGCTCGCCAACCTGCTCGCGATAATTTGGAACCGGCACGTCCGCCGTCGTGGAATCGCGCGGATCGCGGCCGGCAATGGCCTGTAACATCAGCGCGGTATCGAGCACGCTCTTGCCGAACGGCCCGGGATGGTCGAGCGAAGACGCGAATGCGATAAGTCCGTAACGCGACACGCGTCCGTACGTTGGCATCAGTCCAACGACGCCGCAAAATGCCGCCGGCTGCCTGATCGAGCCGCCCGTGTCAGAGCCAAGCGAGGCGACCGCCGTTCCAGCTGCAACCGCCGCGGCCGATCCGCCCGACGAGCCTCCCGGCACGCGCGACAGATCGCGCGGATTGTGTACTGGGAAGAAGCCTGAGTTCTCATTCGACGAGCCCATCGCGAATTCATCGCAGTTCGTCTTGCCAAGAATGATCGCGCCCGCTTCTTCGAGTCTTGACACCACCGTCGCGTCGTATGGCGCAACAAACTCGGACAATATCTTCGAGCCGGCAGTGGTGCGGACATCCTTCGTCGTGAACACGTCCTTAATCGCGATCGGCACTCCCGCCAGCGGAGGAAGATCGTCGCCTTTGTCGGCTAGCGCTTCAATCCGCGCCGCCTGCCGATAAGCACGGTCCTTGGACAGCGTCAGGTATGCGCCGATCGGCCCATCTTCCGCCTCAATCTTTTGATAGAACGCATCCACCATCGCGCTCGGCGTCGTCTGCTTCTCCAGGACGGCAGACCGCGCGGAATCGACTGTGAGCAGGTTGATGTCCATGGCTAGCGCTCGATCACCTTGGGGACCTTGAAGAATGTCCCATCCGAGGCAGGAGCGTTACGCAGCGCCTCCTCCCGCGGAAGGCACGGTAGCGGTTCATCGGCGCGCATGGCATGGGCGAAGGCGTCATCACCATGCGTGCGTTGAGCGTACCGGCTGGCTACTTGCGCCATCGGCTCTACGTTGCTGGTGTCCAGCTGATTCAGCCGGTCGATGTAATCCAGAATTGAGTTCAGGTCTTTCAGCATGCGCCGGCGTTCGTCATCGGTCAGTTCCAGATGCGCAAGTTCGGCGACATAAGAGACATCTTTTTCGGAAACCATAATTTATGTTTGGTGGATTAACGCACGCTTTAAGCGCGAGAGACAAAGTTGATCTTGCTCACCGGTTGCGGCGAGATCTGGTTCAGAGCTGCCAGGTATTGCGGGCCCATGCTCTGCAATTGGCGGCGCCAAACCTCATCGGGGACACATACCGTCAGCACGCCATCAGCAAAACTGATCGCACTGGCGCGCTCGGCGGTTTTCGCTCCGCAGGCGAGCGGCCAGGCCAGCAAGGGAGCTTCATCGCCCTCCCTGTGAATGGTATCGGCAAAAATCTTCTTCAGTGTTCTGCCTGCATGCTGCATAGGATCAGAAGCTTCATTGTAGATCATGCCCGCGGGTTACGGTTCGTCGATGAGACACAGCCGCTATCGGCAAAATGAGCTACTGAGCTGGGAACTCGCGGCGGACGAACGCAAGCGCCTCTTCTCTGTTGCGCAGCGAACCTTCCAGCTGTGCATCCTCTACGGCTGACAGCATCTCGCGAAATCCCGGTCCTGGTTTGTAGCCAAGCCGAATGAGGTCCTCTCCATTAACCAAAGGTGCGGGACGGATCTCCTCCTCACTGCTCTCCTGCAACCGTTGCCGCACGAAGTCATACATATTCAGGCTGCCGTGACTGCTCAGGCAGTCGATGCGATGCAATTCGAGGTGCTCCTCGAATTTCGGCAGGCGCATAAAGCGCTTCAGCGTCGATTGCTTCATTCGCTCCACATCGGTAAAACGCATGTGATTCGCCACCAGCGCTGCGATCTGCTTCGTGTCTTCATTCGAGAAGTGCAGCCGATGACAGATATCCTCGGCCATCCGAACGCCGACTTCGACGTGGCCGTCGAAGCGAATGCGATCGGGCGCAACGCGAAAGGTCGGCGGCTTGCCGACATCATGGAGAAGCGTCCCCCACGCCAGAGTTCGCGAACACTTGGGCGGGAGCTTCTCCAGCAGCAGCATGGTGTGGATCCAGACATCTCCTTCGGGATGGAACTGCGGCGGCTGCTCGACGCCGTGCATGCGGTCGATCTCCGGCAGGACTTCGCGCAGCAGGCCGCTCCGATCCAGCGATTCGAACGCGGCGCGCGCATGGCCCTCGGTCAGCATCTTCGTCAATTCATCGCGGACACGCTCCCGGCTCACCTGGTGGATCAGGGACGCAAGTCTCTGGATCGCGGCGAAACTTTCCCGCTCGATGACATACTGAAAGCGCGCCGCAAATCGCACCGCACGCAGCATGCGAAGTTTGTCTTCCTGGAAGCGATGCTCCGCATTTCCGATCGCGCGTACCACACCTGCCGCCAGGTCGTTGCGTCCGCCGACAAAGTCCAGCACACGATCGTCCGCCAGCGGATCCATCAGCAGTCCATTGATCGTGAAATCCCGCCGCTGGACGTCTTCTTTCGGATCTTTGGAATATCGCACCGCATCAGGATGGCGGCCGTCCGAGTAAGCGCCGTCATTGCGAAAGGTCGCGACCTCGACGTAGTTCGGGTGCTCGGAAGGAGTAAGCGGTGCCGGAAGATCCTCCGGCGCCGGCACGAGGACCACGCCAAACTGCGCGCCGACCGCATACGTCTGCGGAAAGATACGCATCACTTCCGGGGGCGTCGCATCGGTGGCGACGTCATAGTCCGCGGGAACCAGTCCCAGCAGCGTGTCGCGAACGCAACCGCCGGCAAAATACGCCTGAAAACCGCGCTGCCGCAACTCGCGAACGATGTTGGTGGCGTGCTCCCTCATTGCAAAAATCATAACAGTCAAAAGCCAGCAGTCAGCACTCAGCATTCAGCCATCGGTTGGTCAGCCATACGGACCGGGACGAATGCTGTCCGCTGCTATGCCAGGAATTGGGCGGTTTTCCTGAATGCTGAGTGCTGAGCGCTGAAAGCTCCCTGCCACTAAAATAGTTATGTGCCTGACATTTTCATCCTCGGCATTGAGAGCTCGTGCGACGAAACGGCCGCCGCCGTGGTGCGCTCCGGCGAAGAGCTGATTTCCAATGTCGTGTACTCGCAAATCGCCACGCACCTGCCCTACGGCGGCGTGGTTCCGGAGCTGGCATCGCGCGAACATCTCCGCGCCATTGTTCCCGTTGTCCGTAAAGCCTTAGAAGATGCAGGCCAGACGTATCAGAGCATCGATGCGCTCGCAGTAACGCAAGGTCCGGGCCTGGCCGGCTCGCTTCTAGTTGGCCTGAGCTATGCGAAGGCACTTGCGCACGCTCTGCAAAAGCCGTTGATTGCAGTCAATCATCTGGAAGGCCACATTCACGCCGTCCTGCTGGAGGAGCGGCAGAACGGCAACCGCGAATTGCAGTTCCCCGTTCTCGCGCTCGTCGTGAGTGGGGGGCATACGCATCTGTATTTGGCCGAGCGCCGCGACGCCTCCTGGACCTACCACGATGTAGGACATACGCGCGACGACGCCGCGGGAGAGGCTTTCGACAAGGTCGCCAAGCTGCTGGAGCTGGGATATCCGGGCGGCCCGATCATCGATTTTCTGGCGAAGCATGGCCATCCGCAGGCGGTGAAGTTTGCCTTCGCGCAGATCAAGCACCGCGACCGCAATCCTCAGAACCGCTATGCCGACGAGCAATTGCGCACGGACTTCTCCTACAGCGGAATCAAGACGGCGGTGCTACGGTACGTAGAGACGCACAACATGCGTCCCAGTATCGAGCAACGGCGACAAAACGTTTCCTATGCGGGAGGCGCGTCCGAGGAGATTCTTGCTGCTTGCGACACGGAAACGCTCAACCTCATCGCGTCGTTTCAGCGGGCGATGGTGAATGACCTGGTGAGCAAGACCTTGTCGGCGGCGCGCGAGCATAATGTGGCAACCGTGCTGGTCACGGGCGGTGTTGCCGCCAACTCCGAATTGCGCAACACCTTCGAAGCGGAAGCCGCGGCCGAAGGCCTGCCTGTCTACTTCCCATCGCGCAAGCTCTCCACCGACAACGCTGCGATGATCGCCGCTGCCGCCTATCCGCGGTTCCTCGCTCATGAGTTCGCTACTCCTGAATTGTCAGCCGAAGCCGCGCTGAGATTACGGTAAGCGCACGAGGGCGCGGTTGTGATTGAAGCGGCTGCCTCGACCTAATTGCTTATTCTTCTTCGGGAGGGATTTTGGATTCGATGTCCATGTCGCGGAATTCGCTGGATTCGAAGATCTCGCGGCACTCGAGGCACTCGACATACTCGGCGTCTTCGTCTCGCGAAACGATCTGGACTCGGGGATGCCGACACTGGTTGTCCATTGCGTCGCTCTGAGAATGGTTGTTCTTTGGCTCTTACGGCTGGCCGAACTTCATAGGAAAATCGTCATTCAGTAATTTCGAAACGCGATTTTCGGGTATTTTAGACCGGGCCTATTGCTTGTCAAGTCTTTCTGATGGTCACCGGACGCGCCAAAACGCAAGAGTCGTCAGGACGTCCGACTTTGGTGTAGGACGGCGGCAAGCTTCCTTCGCGGAGTTGTTAGCCAGGGGGCAGATGTTTTCGTGCGGCGAGACGCCCTCCCCGCTACATCCTGCATCCGACTAGGGTAGAGAGCGAGGGCACTGAGCGGCCCCGTGGCCTCGGTAGTACGCTATAGAGGCAACGTAAGCCGGGGGTTCGGCATCGAAAGATGCTGGAAGCACTGGTACTTAAACTTTGACAACAGCGAAAAAAGTCCTGGCAAGCGGCATGTCCGAGCAGGAGGCAATCGCGCGCGCCCAACAAGGCGACGCCAAATGCTTCGAGGCTCTATATGGAATGCACAAGCGACGTGTGTACTCGCTGTGCTTGCGCATGACGGGCAATACAGCGGAGGCGGAAGACCTGACGCAGGAAGCCTTCCTCCAGCTCTATCGCAAGATCGCGACCTTCCGCGGAGAGTCGGCGTTCTCCACGTGGCTGCATCGCCTGTCGGTGAACGTCGTACTGATGCACCTGAGGAAGAAAGGCCTCCCGGAGGTATCGCTGGAGGAATCGATGGAGCCGCAGCAGGAAGACGGCCCGCGCAAAGATGTCGGCACGCGGGACAATGTGCTGGCCGGCTCGATCGATCGCGTAAACCTGGAACGGGCGGTAGAGAGTTTGCCTCCGGGATACCGCATCATCTTTGTGTTGCACGATGTGGAAGGATATGAACACAATGAGATTGCCGAGATGATGGGATGTTCGATCGGCAACAGCAAGTCGCAGCTTCACAAGGCAAGAATGAAGCTGCGGGACCTACTAAAACAAAGCCGCGCGGAGAAAGCCGCCGGCAGGCGCTAAGAGAGGAGAAGAAGTAATTCGCCTTAGCAGCGGAGTGGCAGGGATTCGCAGGTGGACACGATAGCAACCGAGCCGCCGCAGTTTCCTGGGGAGAGAACATTTATGACGTGCGCGGAATTTCAGAAAATCCTGCCCAACATTATTGACGGCGGCGGGAGCGAAGAAGAGCAACAACACCTGGAGACCTGCCCAGTGTGCTCCGACCTGGTGGCGGATTTGCGCTACATCGCTGAATGTGCCAAGCTTCTGGTCCCGATGGAGGACCCCAGTCCGCGGGTGTGGCATGGCATCGAAAAAGGGCTGGAACGGGAAGGTTTGGCGAGACCTGCACGGCGCAGTTCGTGACGTAGAGCACATGCGCACGCAAGACTCACTGCTCCCGTCTTGATGCTTCCCCTCGGTTGTCCACTCGTCCCCTCTGAAGAAGCCGATACGCTTGCGATCGAATCAATCGCTTACTCAATTTTGCCCGTGAATGTCTGAAGCTCGTGGCACAACTGATATGCCTCGTGTACCAGCCGATGCGCTTGCTCGGACAAGTGCAGATCGTCTCGGGTCAGAATAGCCTGCAGTTTCGAGCTCAGCAGAATACCCAGCCGGCCGCAGTCCGCCTGAATCTTGTCGAGCTTTTCGTTCAGGCGCCGAAACTCGCGTTCCCGCCTGTTCCTCTGCCAGAGTAGCCAACCAAGCCCGGCTCCCAGGACGACGAAGATGCCGCGGTAAAGCATCATGGAGGGATGGGCGACGATTTCCGTCGAGTAGCTATAGCCTTCGCTCGCTGCGTCCATCCCAATGTCGATCATGGCAGCGCCAAGACCGATGAAGAGCCCGAAGAAAATTTCTTTATATTCCTGAAACATAGGGTGGCAGTGCCTCAGTCCTTTCGCAGGTCAGCCGCGCCTCAGACGGGTAGAGGGTTCTTTGGCGAAACCATACTAGTCGCTCTTGTCGGTTTTGGGATAGGGGCCGCGATATCCGATCTGGTGAGAGATGCGGCGGGCAGCTTCCTTCACCATATCGGAGATGTGCGGAACGGCGTCTCGGGGGACGTCGTTGATCGTACCTGTGGAAGCGATGGCCGCCTCGACGTTACCCTCGCCATTGAAGATGGGGGCGCCGACGCAACGTGCGCCGAGGCTGTTTTCTTCATCGTCGATGGAATAGCCGACCTCGCGCACATGCTCTAGTTCGTGCAACAGGCGAGGCAGGGTTGTGATGGTGTGCGTTGTCAGCTTTTTCAAGCCGCGCTGGCGGAGAATCGCGTCGCGTTCTTTGGAGTCAAGGTAGGCCAGCAGCGCTTTGCCGACAGCCGTAGAGTGGACCTCCATGCGGCGGCCGATCCAGGTGTTCATCTTGATGAAGCTTGGCGCTTCTACCTTCTCGACGTAGACCGCCTCTCCGTGGTCGAGGATCGCCAGGTGGGTGGTGATGTGGATGCGGTCGACCAGGTGACGCAAGATGGGCAGCGCCGCCTCGCGCACGTCGACCCCGCCAAGAGCCGCGCGCGACAGATTCAATACCTTCATGCCCAGCCGGTACTTCCCGTCATCTCCATCGCGGCGCAGATAGCCGTGCTGCTCCAGCGTTCGCAGGATGTAGCTGGCTGAACTCTTTGGAATCTTGAGTTTACGGCTGAATTCCGCGTTGGACATACCGCCTTCGCGCTGCGCTGCAGCTTCCAGAATCAATAGCGTCCGCTCTACGGCGGTAGAAGAAATGTCGTTCGATGAAGCCATAAGCCAACCAGTCCGGCAGGGAAAGAATCCGATGTCATGGTACAAGAAGTTGAATTTATGTTCAATATCCTGAACGCACCGCTTGCCTGCAGAATTCCCCAGCCGTTACACTGCGTGCATAATATGGAATTGGCGTTCAGTATATTGAACTGAACGTTCGTTCTGGAGCGCATCAGGGCCCTGAAAATTTGCCATCGGCCGAATGGTTAGTTTCCGTACTCATAACGTTCGACAAGGAGATCACGGTAATGGCGGCACACGAGTCCGCGGCTCAAGTTGCAAAATCATGGAAAAGCGATCCTCGGTGGAAGGGGATTGAGCGGCCTTACACCCCCGAAGATGTGGTCCGCCTGCGCGGCACGCTTCGCATTGAATACACACTGGCGCGCCTCGGAGCAGAGCGCTTGTGGGAAGGCCTTCACCGCCAGCCTTACGTTCACGCTTTGGGTGCGATGTCAGGCAACCAGGCTGTGCAGATGGTGGCCGCGGGACTGCAGGCAATCTATGTCAGCGGCTGGCAGTGCGCTGCCGACGCGAACAATGCGGGGCAGATGTACCCGGACCAGAGCCTCTATCCGGCGGACTCGGTTCCCAATCTGGTGCGCCGTCTGAACAACGCGCTCACGCGCGCCGATCAGATCCACCACTCGGAAGGGAAGAACGGGATCAATTGGTTTGCGCCGCTCATCGCGGATGCAGAAGCTGGGTTCGGCGGAACTCTGAACGCGTTTGAATTGATGAAGGCGATGATCGAAGCGGGTGCGGCGTGTGTCCATTTCGAAGACCAGTTGTCTTCGGCAAAGAAGTGCGGACATCTTGGCGGCAAGGTGCTTGTGCCGACGCAGGAAGCCGTGCAGAAGCTGGTTGCAGCTCGTCTGGCAGCCGACGTTCTTGGCGTGCCGACGCTGATCCTCGCTCGTACGGATGCCAATAGTGCCTTCCTGCTGACCAGCGACATCGACGACTACGACAAGATCTTCTGCACCGGCAAGCGCACCACGGAAGGCTTCTACGAGATTCATGGCGGGCTCGATTCCGCGATCGCTCGTGGCCTGGCTTATGCGCCGTACTCCGACATGATCTGGTGCGAGACGTCAGAGCCAAACCTGAAGGAAGCCGAGCGCTTCGCCAGTGCGATCCATGAGAAGTTCCCCGGCAAGCTGCTGGCGTACAACTGCTCGCCTTCGTTCAACTGGAAGAAGAAGCTGGACGACGCGACGATCGCGCGCTTCCAGCCGGCGCTGGCCGAGATGGGCTACAAGTTCCAGTTCATCACCCTGGCCGGCTTCCACGCGCTGAACCTCAGCATGTTCGAGCTGGCGCGCGCTTACAAAGACAGCGGCATGACCGCCTACTCGCGTCTGCAGGAGAAGGAATTCTCCCGCGAGTACAGCCACGGCTACGCTGCGGTGAAGCATCAGCGCTTCGTGGGGACCGGTTATTTCGACGAGGTGACGCAGGTGATCGCCGGCGGCAAGTCCTCGGTCACGGCGCTGAAGCACTCGACCGAGGCAGAGCAGTTCGGGGAGGTGAAGGTCCCGGCGGAAGTGATCGAGGTGGGCGAGGATCCGGCGTGCCGTCCAATACTTGGCGAGTGTCCCCTTGGCTGTGGGCACGCGCACGTCGAGCATCCGCACCTTAACGGAATGCACGATTAGATCTCCTCTCAACCATCAGCGCGCTAACCGGCGCGTGCAGGCACGGGTTCCTCCTTTACCCGTGCCTTTGTTTTTTGCCGATAGAAACCATTCTCAGAGTGGTTCCATAGCGAGCGCCAGTTTCCTCACGGCCGCGCGAATCTGCTGCGCAGAGTAGCCGGCGTATCCGAGCACCAGGCCGCCTCGACCTCCGGGCCTGGCGCGATAACCGCTCAGGGCAGGAGCCTCGACTCCCAAGCGCTGCGCGCGATGCGAGATCACACCGTCGCGCTTGCCTTTCGCCAATAAGGCCAGCACGTGCATCCCGGCTTCATGCGCATGCACCTCAAGAGCTCCTGCCAGCTCACGGCGAAGGCTTTCCAGAAGCGCGTTCTGCCGCTCCAAGTACAACATGCGCATTCGCCGGATGTGCCGCGCCAGATGGCCTTCAGCGATGAACTCGGCGACCACTGCCTGCTCGACTGTGGGACAGTGGCGATCGATCACGGCCTTGGCTCGGCGGAACGCATCAACCAAAGGCGCGGGCAGGACCATATACCCGAGTCGCAATGCCGGAAACAACACCTTGCTGAAGGTGCCGCAATAGGTCACGGTGCCTCCCTTGTCCAGTCCTTGCAGCGATGCGACCGGCCGGCTGGCGTAACGGTACTCGCTATCATAGTCGTCTTCCAGGATCCAGCTGCGCCTTCGCTCGGCCCAATCCAGCAATTCGAGCCTGCGCGCCAGGGTCATGACGACTCCCGTCGGATACTGGTGCGAGGGTGTGACATAGGCGAGGCGCGCTTTGGGGGAAAGCCGCTCGCCCGCGCTGACGTCCAGCCCGGCATCATCGATCGGAATCGGCACCGGCTTCACGCCGGCGGACAAGAACGCGGCGCGCGCGCCGTTGTAGCCGGGATCTTCCATCCACACTTCGTCGCCGGAGTCCAGCAATAACCGCGAAGCCAAATCGAGCGCCTGCTGCGCTCCGGAGACGATGATGATCTGCTCGGCATCGCAGTTCACTGCCCGCACCGACCTGATGTAATCGGCGATTGCGACCCGCAGCGGCCCGTATCCTGCGGGGTCGGTATAGGGCAACAGCCCTGCGGGCTCGCGGCGCCAGTACTTGGCCAGCAGCCGATTCCAGACCGCAAACGGAAAGTGATCGAGCGCCGGAATGCCCGGGCGAAAAGGTTTTGGCGGATCGGCGTAACGGCCGATCACACGATTGCAGGCCAGGGCCTCGCCACGACGCGAGAGCCGGGCTACGCTGCGTCCAGCGCGCCGCGCTGACTCCACCGGCGCGGTGTGCAATACCGCCTCTGGGAGCGCCCGGGCGACGTAGGTCCCCGATCCGGTCTCGCCTTCGAGGTAGCCTTCGGCCAGCAACTGCTCGTAGGCGTTCATGACAGTGTTGCGCGCGATGGCCAACTCCGACGCCAGCGCCCGTGTCGAAGGCAGGCGCGCACCCGGTTGCAGGTGGCCTTTCAGGATCTTCGTTCGCAGTTGCTGGTAGAGCTGACTGTAGAGCGACTGCGATGAGGCTTCGTCGAGCACAAGGCCGGCAGCGCTGACGGACAACGAGTTTCGCTTCACTATGACTCCTCAGAAGTGGCCCCATACAACCACCGCCCAGTGGCACTTTCTATAGAGCCGATTATAGGCCACGATCTTCGTAAGGAGAGCTTGGAAGATGAGTGAAGCCCTAATTGATGGACAGTGGAGCACGACGATTCGTCAGCATCCCGAGCGTGCTGTGCTTGATCGAGCAGAGGAATTTCTGGCGCAGGGTCATATCGCGCATATCGGCTTTGAGCACGAGGGTCGGCCTTATGTCATTCCCATGCTGTATCACTACTCGACGCAACACCCGGACAGGCTGTACGTGCACGGCGGACTCGCCGGCCGCTTGATCCAGCATCTCTCTACCGGAATACCTCTGTGCGCAACCGTAACCATGATGGACGGCCTGGTCTATTCGCGCGATGCCAAGTATCACTCGGCAAATTACCGAAGCGTGATGTGCTTCGGGCGAGCAGGGCTTGTGGACGATGATGCAGAGAAACAAGCCATATTTCAGGAGATGACCTCTCGTTATTTCCCCGGCCGGACGGCAGGACGAGACTACATTGCCGCGCCCAAGGCGCATCTCGACGCCACACCGGTTCTGGAGATCGTCATTGAAACGATGAGCGCCAAAATGCGCGAAGGCGGCCCCAAAGGTCCACACGATAACGATGATCACGCGCAGGGTACATGCGGCGTGCTCCCCCTTTGATGCGGAGCAGTCTAAACTCTGAGCAACACGGCGAAGGCGTCCATATTGTGCAATTCCGGAGAGCGCGCGAACGTGAGCAGCTCATCAAAGTACGGGATATTGTGTTCCACCGCTCGTGCGAACAAGTACGCCACTCGTATGGCATGAACCGTCGAGAAAGTCTCGCCATGCCAGGCAGCCGCGCCGATCAGCAAACTGTGCAACAAGCGATACTGCAGCGCCAGCAGGAGGTAGCTGGTGAGAGGATCGCTGGAGCGCTGCATGTGTCCGGGAAGATCCGCGAATGGGAAACGCGTGCGGAAGAGATAATTAATCGCATAGTTCTCCAGCAAGTGGGGAAAAGCCTGAGCGACAATCTCATAGCGCCGTGCGGCGTTGTGATATCGTGCCGCTGCGTCCGCCAGCGGTTTCTCAGGCGAGTATCCGATGGCCTGCAGAAACTCCCCAACACAGCAAGCAAAGCGTTCGTTCGGCTGCTCAACCCGCAATCGCCGCTGGATCAGTTGCAGAACGAGATCGAGCTGTAATCCGGGACGCGCCGGAATCCCATCCAGTTGCGGGCGAAGGCTGCCTTCCACCGCCATGGTTCCGTACTGTCCCAGAAGCGCCACGATTTCCGCTGTTGGTGCCTGAACGTCGATGAGCTCATGGACGCGGCGACACACAATCCCAAGTAAAAACAAACGTTGCCAGAAGGGATACGTCCGGTCCTGCAGTAAATCCAGGGTGAAATGGCGGACCAGTCGAGAGACTCCGACACCGCTCAGGATGGCCACGTTCGCGGGATGCAAAACGAAAGCAGAGTACCGTGAAGTATCCTGCGGCAGCAGGTTTTCACGTAACAGGACCACTCGAGCGGCTTCCGGACAGGACAAGTACAGTGCCTTCTCTATCTTTCCGTCGAAGCGCACCAGAGCGCGCGGATACCGCGAACACGTCTTCGAGAGAAATTCCGGGCCATGCTGCCGGTGAATCATGCATAGGTTGTCCTGGGTAAGGAAGGGACAGCGGTTGTCAGCATTGAACTTGATGCGCGCATAGCGAAAATTGTCTGGGGCGTCGGGAATGACGGCGAAGTGCTCGGCCGCGGCTCGCCGCAGCAATGGGGTAGCGCGGCATTTCTTGTAGGTCGCCTTGTCGACGTAAGCGCTCCAGCCCTGGCAGCAATTGTCTTCGCATTCTGCCCCAATGCATTGAAACGAGTCGGCGTAATGGACTTCTCGCGGCATGGTTATTTCCAACAAACAACCATGCATCTTTCCTGCCAGCAAGTATTAAAGGATTCTTTTTTGATTGCGGGTGGATTTGTCTTGTCTTCAGCAACTAGCCCGCTTTGGAACCAATCTCATAAACATTCTGCAGGCTGGGATGGTGCATGCTAAAGACGGTTTTCAGAATTGTTATGAAGCCATTGCTTTTTGCTCTCTGTGCCGTCTTTGCGTTTGGGGCTCTCGGCGCGCAGCAGACCGGCTGGCAACCATCTCCGGGTCATACTCAAATACCGATATGGCCTGGGGCCGTGCCCGATGCGCAGCCTGTCGCCGGGCAGGAGGTCGCCAGGACGACGGGCAAAGAGTTTCTGGTTGCAGGCCGGCCGGCAGTGGGTGTGAGTAACGTGTCGCGGCCTACGATGACGGTCTATTCCCCACACGGCAAGAACACGGGCGCAGCGGTCGTTGTTTTTCCCGGCGGAGGTTATCTGGATCTGGCCATCGATCTGGAGGGCACAGAGGTCTGCGACTGGCTGACGTCCAAGGGAATCACGTGTGTGCTTTTGAAGTACCGCGTGCCGGGTGAGCCGGGATATCCGAAGCCGGCGTCATATCCGAAGTCAGGGCCTTATCCGGAATCGCCGATAGCGTTGGAGGATGCGCAGAGGACGGTCGGGCTGGTGCGCTTTCACGCGGCGGAGTGGCACATTGATCCACGCAAAATTGGCGTGCTCGGGTTTTCCTCCGGCGGGCATCTGGTGGCCGCGATGAGCACGCATTTTACGAAGCGTTTGTATCCGCCCGTCGATGCCGCCGACCAAGTGAGCTGCCGCCCCGATTTTCCCTTGGCCATTTATCCGGGCCACCTGTCGCTGTCCGCGGCGGAGTGGGATGCAAAGCAAGGCAGCAAGAAGTTCGTGATTCATGCTCCGGCGGCTGCCGATAAGCAATTGGGGTTGAATCCTGATATTCCTGTCACCCATCAGACTCCGCCCACGTTCTTGTTGCAGGCCGAGAATGACCACGTGGACAACGTAAACGACGCTTTGGCTTACTACATTGCGCTGAAGAATGCTGGTGTCCCGGTAGAGATGCATTTGTATGCAGAAGGCGGACACGCATTTGGGCTGCGGCGTACGAAGTTACCCATAACCGAATGGCCTCAATTGGTCGAAACATGGCTGGGGACGATCGGGATGATTGCGCGATAGGCGCCGCGAAACAGGGAACCGAACTCCTCACGTTCGCCTTTTGCTGGCCTGAACACAGCGTTGGCCGCGACTTCATCGTCGGCGTCTGGCCACAGCACCCGCCTTTTTCGCGGTCGCGCGTTTTGTCTTCGCTTGCGCGGCGCCAGCTGAGGCGCGTCCGGGCGTCGCTTTCGCTGCGGTTGTTTTGGCCGGAGTGGGTGCTTCGGATTTCTGGAGCGCTTCTAACGCCGGCAGCTTCTGCTTCAACTTCAGCACCGGCTCGAACAGGTCGCCATGGTTCTTCATCCGCTCGAGCACGGTGCCTGCCTCAAAGACCAGCGCACTTGGATCGCCGCTTTCCAGGCACTTCTCCACCTCTTCCCATCGCACCGGAGTTGACACCGTCGGCCGATCCTTGGCGCGCAGCGAATAAACGCACACGGTTGTCTTATGATCGTCGTTCTGGCTCCAGTCGACGAACACCTTTCCCGTGCGCAGCGTCTTCTTCATGTCGGAGACGACCAGCTGCGGGTGCTGGCGCTCGAGCATTCTCGCCAGTTCGTGCGCGAAGGGCTTCGTGTTGTCGTATGTAACGGCCGTATACAGCGGAACGTATACTTGCAGGCCTTTCGATCCTGAAGTCTTCGCGAAGCTCTGGAGCTTCAGTTTCGCGAAGATATCCCGCACCCACAAGCCGACCTGGCAGCACTGCACGATGTTGGCCGGCGGCCCCGGATCGAGGTCGAAGACGATGAAGGTCGGGCGAAGGATCTCCTTGCCCAGCGAAAGACTGCCGTGGAGTTCCAGGTCGGCGAGGTTGGCCGCCCAGACCAGAGTAGCGATGTCGTCGAAGAGGCAGTAGTCCATCCAGCGATTGTTGCCTGCGCTCCATACCCTCGCGGTTTTCACCCATTCGGGACGATGAGACGGGCAATTCTTCTCATAGAAAAACATCCCATTCACGCCGTTGGGATAGCGCTTCATCGTCATGGGTCGGCCACGCAGATGAGGTAGGAGCAGGGGAGCGATGCGGACGTAGTAGTCGATGACCTGGCCTTTGGTGAAATTCGCCGCGGGATACAGGACTTTGTCCAGATTCGACAGCTTGAGATGCTTGCCCTCAACGTCAACCACGGTGTCTTTCGGCATGGGCTCCTCGTTTAGGAATGATGCCGTCGGGAACACCAGGTATGCAAGCACCGGCCCGGACGGCCACCTCGAAGCCCTCCAGCAGCAACATCTTTTTCTCCCGGGGGCAACAACGCCAGGTAGCCCTTCCCTCATCCAACGGTAGGCTGTGACGACAGAGAAGGAACTACCCGTCAGCAGTTCCGTGCCTCCGGACTTTCCTCCCGAGCAGCGCGCGCTCTTCTGCGAGGTGCTGGAGCATCTGAATCAAACCGGGCTCCCTTATGTTGTCTCGGGAGCTTTTGCCCTGCAGAAACATACCGGCATCTGGCGCGACACTAAGGACCTCGACCTGTTTCTGCCGGCTGAGGCTGTTCAGGACGCCTTGCGGCACCTGCAGGAGCAAGGCTTCGAGACCGAGGTCCGCGATCCCGTCTGGCTGGCCAAGGCACATCGCGATGGATACTTCGTCGACCTGATCACCGGCATGAGTAATGCGGCCATCACGGTCGACCAGTCATGGATCGATCGCGGCTCTGACACTGTGGTACTAGGCGTTCCCACCAAAGTTCTCGCCGCGGAAGAGCTCGTGGCATCGAAGCTGTTCGTGAATTTCCGCGAGCGTTTCGATGGCGCCGACATCGTGCACATCATTTACGGCACGCATGGGAAGCTCGACTGGGAGCGCGTCTTGGGCCTGGTGGGCGAGCATTGGGAGCTTCTGCTGTGGGAGTTGGTGCTCTTCCGCTACGTGTATCCGGCGAAACAGGATTACATTCCGCGACAGGTGTGGATTTGCCTGCTTGGCCGCTTGCTGGAAGAGCTGAACTCTCCTTCGGGTGCGGCGCCGTTCCGTGGCAGCCTGATCGACGACAAAATGTTTGCCATCGACGTGAAGGAATGGGGAATGGAGAACCTGCTGGAGCAACTCCGTGATCGTCGTGAAGCCAAGATTTCGCAGGAGGCATCAGACTTCCCACTCGTCCAGACGCGAGATCTATGAGAATCGCTGCTGTAGCCGACTTGCATTTCAGCCCGCAAGTGCACGATCGCGTGCGCGACAACCTGAACCGCGTGCGCGAAGAAGCCGATCTCCTCATTCTTGCCGGTGACCTCACTAATTTCGGACGCATCGAGGAGATGGAGTCCCTGATGAATGTCCTGGTGCGACTGCGGATTCCCATCGTCGCTGTGCTGGGTAATCACGACTACGAGAGCGGCCGTGCCAGCGAGTTGATGAAGATCATGACTGACGGCGGTGTGAAGATACTCGACGGCACGGCTTACGAGCGTGATGGCATTGGTTTTGCCGGCACCAAGGGATTTCCGGGAGGCTTCGGACGTGGCGCATTGACCGCCTTCGGCGAGCCGGAGGTCAAAGCTTTCGTGCAGGCCGCTATCGATGAAGCGCTGAAACTGGAGCGCGCGTTGTCGCAGCTGCGCACACAAAAGCGCGTCGTCGTGCTGCACTATGCTCCGGTCGGCGACACAGTCAAAGGCGAGCCGCTCGAGATCTACCCTTATTTGGGGAGCTCACGTCTTGCGGAGGTTGTCGATCGCCATGGGGCGGATCTCGTGGTGCACGGACATGCTCACGCCGGCAGCCCTGACGGCAAGACCACCGCAGGAACTCCGGTGCATAACGTCGCCCTGGCCATTAATCAGGCGCAGAACGGGGCGGTCTATCGGCTGTTCGAGGTGTAGACAACGGCCGCGAAACGTTGCTGCCGGTACGGTTGACGCTCTGTTTACCCTGCCCATACAATCGTTGTAGCGCGCTTTTCGTGCGCCTCCACGCAACATCGCTGCCCCCTCGTTCAACGGCAGGACAGCTGACTCTGGATCAGCATATCGGGGTTCGAATCCCTGGGGGGCAGCCAAATTCCTCATGCATCTCACCATCAATGGTAAGCAGCAGAGCTTTCCTGACTCGCTCACGCTGGCGCAACTGATCGAGCAGCTTGGGATGAAGGGCGATCGCGTCGCCGTCGAGCTGAATCGCGAGATTGTCTCCCGAACCGAGTGGTCACACACGCAGCTCAAAGATGACGACCGGCTGGAAATCGTTCACTTCGTCGGCGGCGGCTGAGTGGAACCAGAAGTAGCGTCGCGCGGCTTGCATTCAAACGGCTGATAATTCACCGCAATCGGATAAGGCAGCTTTGGCGTGATGATGTAAAGTTCGAGCGCCTTGTCGGATCCTGGGCAGTTCTTGACCTCCATCTGGAAACGCGCCATGCCACTGGCTTTCTTGTACTTCGCAGACTCGACGAGTGGCTTGAACGAATCCCCGACCTCCGTGCCCGCCGGCCCGCTCTTTAGCTGGACTTTTGTCGGGTGCAAACGCATCGGGACTTCGACCGTGACCTGGTTCGGCACCCAGAGCACCTTTTCGTCGGACAGATTGAGTGGCGGATTCATCGTCACTTTTATTCCGCAACCCTGGGTGTCAATCCCCGTCAGGCACGGTTCCATCTGCGCCCACGCCGTTGCTGCCGTGACTGACGAAAGCGCTAAGCCGACAAGAAAACGCATCGATTCCTCTCATCGAAGCGGCACGTTTATTGTATTCCGTGCAGAAGCGATGCGCGCCTGGAGAAAGTCCTTACAGGCACGTTGCGAACGCAGCAAAGTCATGTGAAAGGCCGATGAATCGCGGCCGTCGCGCGGTTGACACAGGTCGCAGCTGAAATCTAAACTCGATAGTTTACGCAGTGTGTTGCAGCGTCTTCTGAGCGTATCGCAATCATGCCGGATTTTTATTTTGCCCGCTATCTTCCGCTGTTGATTCACATCCTTGTCGCCGGCGGGATTGCCTGTGCGATCGTAGGCCTCTCTTATTTTGTGGGCCAGCACAAATATAATTCCGCCAAAATGTCACCGTACGAGTGCGGCATGGAGCCCGTCGGCAATGCCAAGCAGCGCTTCACGGTGAAGTTCTACCTGGTGGCGATGCTGTTCATCCTCTTCGACATTGAAGCGGTGTTCCTCTATCCCTGGGCCGTCGTGCAACGTCAGTTGAAAGCTGCCGGGCTCGGCATGTTCTGGTTTTGGGAGATGCTGGTGTACATCGGCATTGTCGCTGCGGGGCTTTGGTACGTCTGGAAGAAGGGCGTGCTCGACTGGAACAAGCAGGGCAAGGCGGAGAAGATCTGATGGCGCTCCAGCCCGCAATCACCGACATTGAGCAACTGAAAGCCCGTCCGGAAGTGGCGGCGCTGATGGAAGCTGGTCCGAACGCCGTGGCCGGTGCGAAGTTCGATCGCAATGAGCTGACGATCTGGGTGGACCGCACCGCGCTGCGTAACGCTTGCAACGCGCTAAAGAACCATCCGCAACTGCAATACAACGCGCTGGCGGACGTCACGTGCGTGGATTGGTACCCGCGCGAGCCGCGCTTCGAGGTCGTCTACCAGCTCTTCTCCACGGCAAACAAGAAGTACCTCCGCCTGAAGGTGAGGCTCTCCGGCGACGATGCAAGCGTCGATTCCCTGACGCCGATCTGGCCGGGCGCGAACTTCTTCGAGCGCGAAGTCTTCGACCTGTTTGGGGTTCGCTTCGACGAGCACCCCGACCTGCGGCGCATCATGATGCCCGATGACTGGGAAGGGCATCCATTACGTAAGGACTATCCCGTCGAGGGCTACCGCTAATGGCGCACATGACTCCAACCCCGGTGCTGGATCCGTCGCAAGACAAGACGATGATCCTAAACATGGGCCCGCAGCATCCCTCGACGCACGGCGTCCTGCGGCTGCTGTTGGAGGTCGATGGCGAGACCATCGTGCGCATCATGCCCGACATCGGGTACCTGCACACCGGCATCGAGAAGACCTGCGAGGCCAAGTTCTACCAGCAGGTCGTGCCCATGACCGACCGCATCGACTATCTCTGCCCGATGACGAACAATCTCGCCTACTGCCTTGCAGTCGAGAAATTGTTGGGGCTGGAGATTCCGCCGCGCGCGCAATGGGTCCGCGTGCTGCTCAACGAGTTGACGCGCATCAACTCGCACCTGGTATGGCTGGGCACGCACGCGATGGACATCGGCGCGATGACCGTCTTTCTCTACTGCTTCCGCGAGCGCGAAGACGTGCTGCGCCTGTTCGAAGCAGTCTCCGGCCAGCGCATGATGACGTCGTACTTCCGCATCGGCGGGCTGGCGCTGGAGCCGCCGCTGGGCTGGTTCGATCGCGTAAAGAAGTTCCTGCTGCGGTTTCCAGGCAATATCGACGAGTACGAGAGCCTGCTGACCAACAATCCCATCTTTGTGAACCGCCTGAAGGACGTTGCTTATATCTCAGCCGACGATGCAGTTGCGTTGTGCGCAACGGGTCCGACCTTGCGCGCCAGCGGCGTCGATGTCGATCTGCGTCGCGATCTGCCATATACCGGCTATGAAAATTTCAAGTTCAACGTGCCGACTTCGACTGCGGGCGACGTTTATGCCCGATATCTGGTGCGTGTGGCGGAGTTGCGCGAGTCGCAGAAGATCGCGACACAGGCACTGGAAGGTTTGCCGGAAGGCCCGGTGAAGGCCGATGCGCCCAAGGTCGTGCTTCCCGATCGCGAGAAGATGAAGACGCAGATGGAAGCGCTCATCTATCACTTCAAGATCGTGACGGAAGGATTCACCGTACCGGAAGGCGAAGTTTATATGCCGATCGAATCGCCGCGCGGCGAGATGGGCTATTACGTAGTGAGCGACGGCACGGCGAAGCCGTATCGCGTGCACATGCGCTCGCCGTCGTTCGCAAACCTGCAGTCGCTGCGCAAGATGTGCGAAGGCCGGCTCATCGCCGACGTGGTCGCGGCGATCGGCAGCATCGACATTGTATTGGGAGATTGCGACAGGTAAGGGCAGCAACCAGCAGCTAGCAATTAGCAGCTAGTAGCCATCCCTGTGGGATTTACTAATTACTAATTGCTAGACATGAAATTTTCCGACCAACTCGAACAGCGCTTCGCAACGATGGTGACGCACTATCCAACCAAGCGCTCCGTGCTGGTTCCAATGCTGCTCTATATCCAGGACGAGCTGGGGACGCTGACGGACGAAGCGATTCACGAGATTGCGCAACGAGTTGAGTTGTCCGAGCTGGAAGTGCGAAATGTCGTCAGCTATTACTCGATGCTGCGCACGCACCCGGTCGGCAAGTACAACTTTCAGGTTTGCACCAATGTGAGCTGCTTGCTGCGTGGCGCGGATGACATCTTCGAGCACTGCAAGAAGAAGTTGGGTATAGCGAATAAGGGTACTACTCCGGACGGCCTGTTCACCGTTGAAGAAGTGGAGTGCATAGGCGCCTGCTCCTGGGCGCCGGCAATGATGCTGAACTACGATTTTCACGAGAACCTGACGCCGGAGAAGATCGATCAGCTGATCGACAGCTTGAAGAAGAAGGAGCAGCAGTAAAGGCGAATAGCGAATAGCGAATGGCGTACCTAGTTTCCCATCCCGATGAAGTAAAAGTCGTCTCCAAGCGCTTTGGCAAAGGAGCGACCGATCTCGACCGTTATCTCGAGCTCGACGGCTACAAGGCTTTGCAAAAGGCCTTGACGATGCAGCCCGACGCCATCATCAACGAGGTGAAGGCGTCGAACCTTCGCGGGCGCGGTGGCGCGGGCTTTCCCACGGGAATGAAGTGGTCGTTCGTGCCAAAGCAATCGCCGAAGCCGAAATACGTTTTATGCAACGGCGACGAGAGCGAGCCAGGAACCTGCAAGGACCGCCTGATCTTCGAGCACGATCCGCATTCAGTGATCGAAGGCGTAATGATCGCTGCCCTGGCCGTCCGCTCGAAAACCGGCTACATCTATCTGCGCGGCGAGTATCGTTACCTGATCCAGATCATGGAGAAGGCCGTCGCCGATGCCTATGCTCGAGGCTTTATCGGCAAGAACATCTTTGGCTCTGGTGTCGATCTGGATATCTTCGTACATTCCGGCGCCGGCGCGTACGAAGTTGGCGAAGAGTCGGCATTGATGGAATCGCTGGAAGGCAAGCGCGGTGTACCGCGAATTCGGCCGCCGTTTCCGGCGGTGGTCGGCCTATGGGGCGGACCTACAGTTATTAATAATGCCGAGACGCTTGCCAGTGTTCCCCACATCATTCTCGGTGGCGGAGAGTGGTTCGCCAGCCTGGGGGCGCCCAAGAACGGCGGCACACGCCTGTTCTGCATGAGCGGCGAACTGGAGCGGCCCGGCGTCTACGAGCTGCCCATGGGCTACAACCTGAAGAAGATGATCTACGACGTCTCCGGCGGCATGGTCAAAGGCAAGAAGCTAAAAGGTGTCGTGCCGGGCGGGTCGTCCGTGCAGATCCTCACGGCCGACGAACTCGACGTTGCAATGGATTTCGATTCCGTGCTCAAGGCCGGGTCCATGCTTGGCTCCGGCGGCGTGATCGTCATCGATGAACAAATGTGCATCGTGAAGTTCGCGCTGCGCGTCACGCAGTTCTACCAGCACGAGAGCTGCGGCTGGTGCATTCCCTGCCGCGAAGGTACCGACTGGATGAAGAAGACGCTGGTCCGTATGCACAGCGGCGGCGGCGTGGCGAAGGACATCGACAATTTGAAGTACCTGGCGGAGAACATGCTGGGACGGACCTTCTGTCCGCTGGGCGACGCGGCGGCGATGCCGATCATCTCGTACATACAGAAGTTTCGCAGCGAATTCGAGGACCACCTGAACGGAAAGCCATGTCCGTATGAGAAGGTGGCGGAAGTGGCTCTCGCGTAGTTCCAGGTTTGGCTAATTGCTAATTGCTAATTGCT
>Ga0126381_100000193_pt1 | contig 67600 bp, 66 predicted proteins | sample PanSoiMetPlot_28_FD_96465 | JGI IMG/M metagenome (GOLD analysis project Ga0126381, IMG submission 96465) | Tropical forest soil microbial communities from Panama - MetaG Plot_28 | ecosystem: Environmental > Terrestrial > Soil > Tropical forest > Bulk soil | place: Panama | collected 2016-02-17 | reverse complement strand
GACGACTCGATTGTCCCGAGCGCGGTGATGGCATCGAGCAGGCGGCGGCGATGGCCGATCGACAGGACGCCGAGCTCGCGCAGATCGTCGGCCGTCAGCCGGCGCAACACCTCCCCGTCAATATCGTTGTCGCGGAACGCGGGCACATATTGTTCGAGCCCGAGGCCGCGCAGCCATTCGGCCAAATCCATCGTGGTCGCCCGAAACCGGCAAGCCGCGCTGCCATTACAGTCCCGGGATTGCATCCTGTCCAGGCTGACTTTCGGTCGCGGACCCGGCGGGGACTATCGTGCGTCGGCCGCTGACGTGGAAAAGCAACTCCGGCCCGATCCGTCCGTTGATATCGCAAGTCGCCCGCGTCGAGCCCGGCAGCCTGAAAGCGAGAAGCAGGTTTGCATCTTACCGGGCGCTCGTTTGGCACTTCATCTCCGGCGATTGGCAATGCCGCTCCTATCTGCCCTGCCGCTCGGCGAACAAGCGTTGATGCGGAGTTATTACCGGTATGTAGAGCCGATCCAAATTGCGTGGCGGAAACGATCGCGCATGGGGCGCTTTGGAATCGAGAGCTTGGATAAAATCGCATGCGGTGAAATCGACCTAGCATCCTCCTCGCCCCATTGCGTTCCGGTTTGCGCCGAAATCGTTGAGGCGCACCGCGTCTACCTTGCGAAATATCTCTTTTGCGACGGCCGGACCATATCGCGGCTATGGCGCGGCATACCCTTGGTAATCAACCTCGATCTCTATCCCGATTTCGAAAGCTATGTCGGCCGTCTCACGCGCCGATGGAAAGAAGTCCAAAAGGCGGATCAACGAGGCTTCCACTGCAGGCCGATAGATCGCAATCTCTATCGTTTCGAACTGTTCGAAATCGACACCTCTCGAAAGTTCCGCTCTGCCGGGCCAGTAATCGCCGCGTTTTTGCGCCGGCCACCTGCGCGCGCATCGGCGGAGACCGCCCGGGCGGAGCCCGTTCCGCCCGGCTGCCCGCTGCATTGGTACAGCGATTGGGGGGTGTTTTCGCCGGAGGGCGCTCACCAGCGCAGCGATGGTCGCCTCGTTGGCTACCTGTTCCTCAAGCGCGTAGGCAATGTGGTGCGGTTAACCGCCTTGATGGGACATGGCGCCTATCTCGCCGATGGGGTCGTGAAGCTGCTGTTCGCGAAGGCGATGAGATGGCTGGTCACTCGCGAGGACCCGAGGGTCCACGGCATCCGGTACTTGCACTACGGCGCTATCGAGCACGGCGGAGCCGGGCTTGTCGCCTGGAAACAGCGGTTCGGCTTCGAGCCGCTGCTCTTCCGCTGGCCGAAAACCCTTCTCGTTTGGCTAATGGCGTTGTTTACAGAAGCCGACGAGATAATCATCCCGTGCCTGATTATGGCTGGCTAAGCCGGTCCTTCGCCGATCAGATCGCCGGCAACGAGCAATCCCGTCGCAATCCCGATCCTGACCTCCGCTCAGGTAGAGGTCGTGCCGATGCGGTGCAATGCCGGCAGCAGCTCGTCGCTGATCAGGCGCATGCTGGCCAGCGCATGGCCGAGCGGCATGCCGCTCCAATGGGTGCGGAACATCAGGAAATTGGCCCCCGCCTCCTCCCAGCACGGGCGCAATTGCTCATAGCATTCCTCGGGGCTCCCGATGACGAACCGGTCGCGCAGCAGCGCGTCGAAGGGCTGCTGGAAGGAATCCTTGCGAGGCAATACCTCGTCCTGTCCCCAGCTGGCATAGGTGCGGTACTTCTCTGCGAGATAGGGCCCGGCCATTTCGAGAGCGGTTCTTTTGTCTTTGGCGCAATAGATCTCTCGGGCGTAGGGCAGCACCCGCGGAAACGGCTTCCCCAGACGCGTCAGCTCAGCGCGGTACAGAGCCAGCTGGCGGGTAATCTCCGGGATCGTGGCATGCGGGTTGATGAACCAGCTGTCGCCGAGTCGTGCGGCGCGCTGCACTGCGCGGTCGTTATTGGCGGCGAACCAGATCGGCGGGTGCGGCTGCTGGACCGGCTGGCACGTCATCGTGACGTTCGACAATCTGCAGATGTCGTTTTCGAAACTGACATTGTCTTCGGTCCATAGTCGCTTGACGACCTCGAGGCACTGCTCGAAGCGGCGTACCCGCTGACCCCGCGGCACGCCAAAGGCGTCGAATTCGACGTCCCGATAGCCGAGACCCACCCCGAAGACGAAGTTGCCGCGCCAGATCGCGTCGAGCGAAGCAATGTGTTCGGCGACTTCGACCGGGTTGTGCAGCGTAGTAAGCAGCACCCCGGCGATACCGGTCATGTCGCCGGCGTCGGCCGCCAGGCGTGCCAGAAACGGCACGAGCTGGACCTGTCGCACCCCTTCGCTCAAATAGTGCTGACCGGTGGCGACGGCATCCCAGCCGCGGTCGCGCGCCAGTCGCGTCATGACGTATTGCGCCTCTAGAGCGGCGACCATGTCGCTTCCCGGCGGGTACTGGCAGGTGAGAAAGATCCCGACCTTCATGATGCCTCCTAACCCGGATCGGTTGCCTCGTGCGACAAGCTCGTAGATGATCGCCCGGAGCGAGGCAAGGAAGGGCTGCATCTATGCCTCGTTCCAGCGATCCCCGGAACGGCCCGCTAGGGCCGGCCGTCCGGGGAGGGAACCCAGGGGGGCAGGACGCAATCACTGGCCCCTGGACCCCCGCTTCCGCGGGGGTGACGAACTCCAGAAGGGAAGCAATATGGAAAGCTTCGCAGCGAGCGACGGCGTGCGTCTCGGCTATTGCATCGACGACTTCACCGACCCATGGAAAGAAGCGCCGGTTTTACTCCTGCTGCACGCCGCAATGGGCAGCATGCGCCGCTATTACGCGTGGCTCCCGCGGCTCAGCCGGCATTACCGGGTGGTCCGTATGGATCTGCGCGGACACGGCAGCTCGGAAATCCCGCCGGCCGAGCGCGAGCTGACCCTAGAGCGGCTGGTGCGCGACGTCATCGAGCTGATGGATCACCTGGGTTGCGCCGATGCGCACATCGTCGGCAATTCCGCTGGCGGCTATCTCGGCCAGCAATTGGCGATGAACCATGGCGAGCGGGTGCGCAGCCTGATGCTGTTCGGCTCCACACCGGGTCTGAAGAACAGTCAGGCGCCGAGCTGGATCCCGCAGATCCAGGCGAAGGGGATGCGCGCCTTTCTCGCCGAGACGATCGCCGACCGTCTGCCGCTAGACCAGGTCGATCCGGGCCTCGTGGAGTGGTTTCTCGACGAAGCCGCCAAGAACGACCCGGCTTATATCGGGAAATTCGTGCTGCTGATGGCGAGCTACGACTGGAGCGACCAGCTGCACCGCATCCAGTGCCCGACCTTGGTCGTCGTGCCCGGCGCGGAGCCGATCGGCTCGACTGCAAACTACGAACCGTTCCGCCGGCACGTCAGGGATGTCGAGATGCGCGTCTATGAAGGCGCGCCGCACAATATCTGTGACGCCTTTCCAGACCGCTGCGCCGGCGACGTGCTCGATTTCCTCGGCCGCCGTTTCGGGATCGGACTCTGACCCGCTCCTAGCGTGGCGCATGGTTCGGCACCGTCGGAAAATCGTTGCTGGCACTCGGCCAAGAATGGCCGCACAATGAAACAACCACATCCGCGGAGGAGAGAGCATGAGCGCACGCAAAGAGTGGCACCCCGAAAAGGTCCGTTCCAGGCTCACCCATCCGGTCATCGATGGCGACGGCCATTGGATCGAATACGGGCCAGTGTTCGCCGAGAAGGTGCGCAAAGCGGCCGGCGACAAGGCGGCGGACGGGCTGCTCAGGCACATGCGCCGCATCCCCGACGCGCTCTCGCTCTCGATCGCCGAGCGGCGCCGGCGCGGCATCGCGATGGAAGGCTATTGGGGGCGGCAATCGACCAACACCCGCGACCGCGCCACCGCGATGATGCCGCGCATGCTCTACGACCGGCTCGACGAGCTGGGGATCGATTTCGGCATCATCTACCCGACCGCGGGGCTGGGCATCGCGCGCATCGAGGATGACGAGACCCGGCGCGCCGTGATCCGCGGCTTCAACATCGTCACCGCCGATTATTTCCGCGATCTCAGCGACCGTCTGACCCCGGCGGCGGTGATCCCGATGCACACCCCCGAGGAGGCGATCGAGGAGCTCGAATTCGTCACCAAACAGCTCGGCTCCAAAGTCGGCATGTTCGGCAGCGGGATCAGGCGGCCATTGCCGGGAGCCAAGGGTATCGCCCCCGAGATCGCCCGCTTTGCGGCGCATTACGACCAACTCGGGCTCGACAGCGATTACGACTACGACCCGGTCTGGCGGAAATGCCGGGAGCTGAGGATCGCGCCGACCTTCCACACCGGCGGCCGCGGCCTGGGGCTGCGCAACACCGCGAGCAATTTCACATTCAACCATATCGGGCATTTCGCCGCCGCCGGGCATGCGGTGGCGAAGTCGCTGTTCCTCGGCGGCGTTACGCGACGCTTCCCCGATTTGCGCTTTGGTTTTCTCGAGGGCGGCGCCGGCTGGGCCTGCCAGTTGTTCGCCGATCTGATCGAGCATTGGGAGCGGCGCGGCAAGGACGGGCTCGAATACATGGACCCGAAGCACCTCGACCGCCCGTTATTGGCGCAGATGGTCGAGAAATACGGGTACACGGACATCGGCGACGAATTGAAGCGTCGCGGCGGCTGGCCCAACCCCAAGGACGACGAGCTCGACGGGGGCGTGCCGGTGCATGACGATTACGCGGCGTGCCAGATCACCAAAAAGGAGGACTGGATCGAGCTCTATGCGAAGCCGTTCTTCTTCGGCTGCGAGCCGGACGACCGGATGAACGCCGTCGCGTTCAGCAAACTCAACCCGTTCGGCGCCCGGATCAACGCGATCTTCAGCTCCGATGTCGGACATTTCGACATCCCCGACATGCGCATGGTCCTGCCGGAGGCCTGGGAATTGGTCGACGACGGTCTGATCACCAAAGACGACTTCCGCGATTTTACCTTCGCCAACGCGGTTCGGCTGTTCGGGACGGAGAACCCCGACTTCTTCGAAGGCACACCGGTCGCGGACGCGGCTGCCGAGGTGCTGGGCAAGGCGCCGGTGCGCGCCGCGGCCGAATAGCGGCGATCCTCCTCACCCACCGAGCCCGGAGGTTTTCCGGGGTGAGGGTAGCACCGTTCCAAATCAGATCACACAAGGAGGGTCGTCATGAAGGTGGTCACGCTTAAAGACATACCGAATGTCCCAGTGGAAGGCGCCGATCGGATCGAAGGTTGGACAGGGCCGGTGTCTCGGTCACGTCAGACGATCATCGAGCCTGGGGATTCGGCGAACTACAACTGCAGCGTCGTGAATTTCAGCCAAGGGTGCACGACCGGGTGGCACACGCATAGCTGCGACCAGATCCTGGTCGTGACCTCGGGCTCCGGCATGGTCGCGACGGAGCGTGAACAGCGCGAGATCAATGTCGGCGATGTCGTGCACATCAAGGCCGGCGAACGCCATTGGCATGGCGCCAAGGCTGACACGACGATGGGGCACATCACAATCACAGCCGTTGGCGGTCAAGCCACCTGGGGCTGAGAGGGCAGAGATCGTCTGCGGGTATGCCGGATGAGGAAGGAGGCGCAATGATTGTCGAACAGATCTGGACCGCTAATGCGGGCCGCAATTTCAATTATCTGATCGCTTGCGCTGAGACCGGCGAGGCGCTGGCGGTCGATCCGCTGGACCACGAGAAATGCCTCGCCGCTGCCAAAGCGAGGGGCTGGAACATCACCCAGATCCTGAATACCCACGAGCACCGCGACCATACCGGCGGCAACCAGCAGGTGATCGCGGCAACCAAAGCCCCGGTGCTGGCGCACGCCAACGCCAAGGACAAGATCCCTGAGATGGGCCGCGGGCTGCGGGCCGGCGACGTAATCAAAGTCGGCAGGACCGTCGAGCTCGAATGCCTGGACACGCCAGGACACACGATGAGCCACATCTGTGTCATGGCGCATGGCGACCACCCGGCGCTGTTCTGCGGAGACACGTTGTTCAACGCCGGCGCCGGCAATTGCCATAACGGCGGCCACCCGAACGAGCTCTACAACACCTTTGTCGGCCAGCTCGCCAAATTGCCCGAGGAGACGCTAATCTATCCGGGGCACGACTACATCGCGCGCAATCTCGCTTTCACCCTCGACCGCGAGCCAGACAACGCGAAAGCCAAGTCGATGCTGCCGCAGATGGAAAAACAGGATCCGGGAAAGGCGCTCGTCACGACTCTGGGGTTGGAGCGGGAGATCAACACGTTCTTCAGGCTTACGAGCCCGTCGGTGGTCAAGCGGCTGCGCGAAGCCTTCCCGGATCTGCCCGACAACCCGGACCCGAAGACGGTATTCTTGAAGTTGCGCGAACTCAGGAACAAGTGGTGAAACGGGCCGCCTGAATATCAGGGTGCACAAGCTTCGGCTTGGGAGGTTGGGAGCATCACGTTTCTCGCCGCGCTACTGGGCTATCTCCTCGGCTCTATCCCGTTCGGCTTGCTTCTGACGCGGCTCGCCGGCCATGGCGATATCCGGCAGATCGGTTCCGGCAATATGGGCGCCACCAATGTCCTGCGCACCGGAAGCAAGACGCTCGCTGCACTCACCCTGCTGCTCGACCTGGCAAAGGGCGCGTCCGCCGTGTTGATCGCTCAAGGCTGGGGACACACCCCTGCGCTGGTGGCGGCCGGTTCCGCGATCCTCGGCCATATGTTCCCGGTCTGGCTGGGTTTTCGCGGCGGCAAGGGTGTTGCCACCGCGCTGGGAGTCTTGATCCCTCTTGCCTGGCCGGTAGCGCTTGGCTCAGCGCTCCTGTGGTTAGCCACCGCGCTGCTGTTTCACTATTCCTCTCTTGCCGCGCTGATTGCCGCGGTCGCCGGCGCCGCGCTCGCCGGGATTGTCGCCGACAAGGCGACGGCACTGCTGATCGCCGGTATCGCGTTGTTAATCATTCTGCGGCACCATGCGAATATCCGGCGCCTGCTGGCGGGCACGGAGAGCCGAATATCTCTCGGCAAGAGCTGAGGCACCCCCTGGCCGCACGCGAACTCGATCCGCAGGAGCGCCTCGACTGGTTGCGGCTGTGCCGCACCGGGACGATCGGACCGGTCAGCTTCTATGCTCTGTTGCGCCGCTTCGGCTCCGCCCGCGCCGCCCTCGAGATGCTGCCGCAGCTCGCGCGGCGCGGCGAGCGCTCCGACACCGTAATCCCGGTCACGCGCGCCGCGGCGGAAGCCGAGCTTGCCGCGCTGCAGCGCCTCGGGGCCCGGCTCGTCTGTTGGGGCGAGCCGATCTACCCGAGCGGGCTCGCGGCGGTCGAGGACGCGCCGCCCATCCTCGCCGTGCTCGGGCGGGCGGAGTTGTTGGGCAGCCCGATCGTGGCGGTGGTCGGCGCGCGCAACGCCTCGGCCAATGGCCGGCGTTTCAGCCGCGACCTTGCCGCCGCGCTCGGCCAGGGTGGCATCGTCGTCGTTTCGGGTCTGGCCCGCGGCATCGACGCCGCCGCGCATCTGGGCGCCCTCGAGACCGGCAGCATCGCCGTCGTCGCCGGCGGCCTCGATGTCGTTTACCCCGAAGAAAACCGCGGGCTACACGAGGCGCTGACGCGTCAGGGAGCCATCGTCGCGGAGCTGCCGCTCGGGACCGAGCCTCAGGCGAGACATTTCCCGCGCCGCAATCGGATCATTTCGGGGATGGCTCTCGGAGTGGTCGTCGTCGAGGCCGCGGCGCGGTCGGGTTCGCTGATTACCGCCCGATTCGCGCTCGAACAGGGTCGCGACGTCTTCGCGGTGCCCGGCTCCCCGCTCGATCCGCGCTGCCGCGGCTCGAACGATCTGCTGCGCCACGGCGCGATCCTGACCGAGAATGCCGAGGACGTACTCTCCCACCTCCAACCGCAGCTGACCAACCCGGCGCCGCCACCCCTCTCTCCGCCGGTCTCGGCCGCGCCTGCCGCGAGCTGGGCGGTCCTGGCTCCGAGCGCGCCACGAACAGACGATGCCGTGCTCGACTCGATCCTCGAAAAATTGGGGCGGACACCGGTCGCGGTTGACGAACTGGTACGCCAGTGCCACTTGTCAGCCGCGGCAATGGCCACCCTCCTCCTCGAGCTGGAACTTGCCGGAAGGGTGGAACGCCATCCCGGCAATCTTGTTTCATTGCGCTAAATCGCCTGCAAAAAGTGGCTCTTAAACGGGACTCATGAAAGTCGTCGTCGTTGAATCGCCTGCGAAGGCAAAGACCATCAACAAATATCTGGGCAGCGATTACAAGGTCGTCGCCAGTTACGGCCATGTCCGCGATCTGCCGGCAAAGGATGGCTCGGTTCTCCCGGAGGCCGACTTTGCGATGTCCTGGGAGGTCGACGGGAAATCCGAAAAGCACCTGAAGTCGATCCTCGAAGCGGCGCGAAGCGCCGACCGCCTCTTTCTTGCGACCGACCCCGACCGGGAGGGCGAGGCGATCTCCTGGCACGTGCGCGAGGTGCTCAATTCACGCCGCGGCCTCAAGGGCCTCGACATCAAGCGGGTTGTCTTCAACGAAGTGACGAAGAACGCGGTGCTCGATGCGTTCACGCGCCCTCGCGAGATCGACCGGGAGCTGGTCGAGGCGTATCTCGCCCGCCGGGCGCTCGATTACCTCGTTGGTTTCACGTTGTCGCCGGTGCTGTGGCGCAAGCTCCCCGGCAGCCGCTCGGCGGGCCGCGTTCAATCCGTCGCGCTGCGGCTCATCTGTGAGCGCGAAGCCGAGATCGAGGCCTTCAAGCCGCGCGAATATTGGACTATCGAGGTCGAGTTCAGGACCGAGGCCGGACAGAACTTTACCGCGCGGCTGACCCATCTCGACGGCAAGCGGCTCGACCGTTTCGACCTCGATAGCGAGGCCAAGGCGCTGGCCGCCGCCGACGCAATCCTGCGCGCATCCGGTTTCGCGGTCGCCGAGATCGACAGCCGGCAGGTCCGACGCAACCCGTTTCCGCCCTTCACAACCTCGACCCTGCAGCAGGAGGCGTCGCGCAAGCTCAGGCTGTCGGCCAACCGGACGATGCAGGTCGCGCAGCGGCTCTACGAGGGCGTCGACCTCGCCGGCGAGACGGTGGGATTGATCACCTATATGCGGACGGACGGCGTGGCGATTTCGGCCGAAGCGATTGCCGCGGCCCGCCATTTGATCGGCGCCGAATTCGGCGCGCGTTACGTGCCGGATGCGCCGCGAGTCTACCGCAGCCCCGCCAAGAACGCTCAGGAAGCGCACGAAGCGATCCGGCCGACCGACCTCGCGCGCAGGCCCACCGATGTCGCCCGCCATCTCGATCGGGAGCAGCTCCGCCTTTACGAGCTGATCTGGAAGAGGACGGTCGCGAGCCAGATGGCCTCGGCGCTCCTCGAGCAGGTCGCCGTCGATATCGCCGATGCCTCCGGGCGGATTCGACTGCGGGCGAACGGCTCGGTCATTCTGTTCGACGGGTTCCTTGCGCTCTACCAGGAAGACCGCGACGACACCCCCGATGCCCAGCTTGGGACATCGGAGATGCCGGAGGGAGAAGGCGGGCGGCTGCCGGCGATGCGCAAGGCGGAACGGCTCGCACGCGGCGAGGTGACGCCGAGCCAGCATTTCACGCAGCCGCCGCCGCGCTATACGGAAGCGAGCCTTGTCAAGAAACTCGAAGAGCTCGGCATCGGCCGGCCCTCGACCTACGCCGCTATCCTGCAGGTCCTGCAGGACCGTGCCTATGTCAGGCTCGAAAGGCGGCGGTTTATCCCCGAGGATCGGGGACGCCTTGTTACGGCGTTTCTGACGAACTTTTTCGAGCATTATGTCGAATATAACTTTACCGCCGACCTCGAAAACCAGCTGGACGAGATTTCCGACGGGCGGATCGATTGGAAAGAGGTGCTGCGCAATTTCTGGCGGGACTTCTCGGCCGCCGTCGACGGCACCAAGGATTTGACGATCAGCCAGGTTCTGAGCGCGCTCGACGAGGCACTCGGGCGGCATTTCTTCCCCAATGATGGCTCCGGTCAAGATCCGCGCCTTTGCCCCGTTTGCGGCGCCGGCAGGCTCAGCTTGAAGCTCAGCAGGTTCGGCGCGTTCATCGGCTGCTCCAATTACCCGAATTGCCGCTATACGAGGCCGCTCGCAGTGGAAACCGAGGCGGAGAGCAGCGCTCCGGAAACTACACTAGGGACGGACCCCGGGACTGGACTGCCGGTCGCGTTGAAGAAGGGCCCCTATGGCCACTATGTCCAGCTCGGCGAGGGCAACGGCGAGTTCAAGCCCAAGCGGGTCGTTTTGCCCCGCTCTCTAAGGCCGGCCGACGTTGATTTTGAGACAGCCCTGCGGCTGCTCGCGCTGCCGCGCGAGCTCGGCCGCCATCCCGAGACGGGCGAGACAATCGTCGCCGGCATCGGCCGGTTCGGCGCCTACATCAAGCATGGAGCCACGTTCAAGTCGCTTGGCGCCGACGATGACGTGCTGACGATCGGGTTGAACCGTGCGGTCGTGCTGCTGGCCGAACCGTCTTCCACGCAGCGCCGCGGGCCGCGGCTGGTCCGCGAACTCGGTCCTCACCCCGAAGGCGGCACAGTCGGCCTTTACCGGGGGCGGTACGGGCCCTTTGTCAGTCACGACGGAGTCATTGCATCACTCCCGCGCAGCGCCGATCCGGACACCTTTTCTCTGGCTGAGGCATTGCCACTGCTCGCAACGCAACGCGAGAAAGGCAAGAAACGCGGACGCAAGACAACTAAATCCTCCTCCCTGAAGGCGAACGCCGCGAATAACGGCACCACGCGGAAACGCGCGGCCGCTGCGTCTGCGAAGAAAGTGGTCACGTCGAAAAAGACCGGGGCAGCCAAAAAGACCAAGGTCACGAAAGCCGACCGCAACAGATCGGCGGCGGCGAAGACATCCCGAACCCCATCCGGGACAGCGCCCCGCTAAGTGGCGAAGTCCGGCCCAAAAATTTCGGGAGAGCGGCGCGGCCGTGGCAGAGAACTCCCTTCAAGGGACGAGCTTCTCGCCTTCATCCGCGATAACCCCTCTGGGGTAAGCAAGCGCGAGATAGCGCGCGCCTTTGGCATCGTGCCCGGCAACCGCCCGGAACTGCGCGACATGCTGCGCAACATCGAGCGTTCCGGGGCAATCGCCCGCGCCGCCAATCGGCGATTTGTCGCCGCGCCACCGCTTCCCGAGGTGACAGTCATCGAACGCATCGGCAGCGATGAGGACGGGCTGGCCCTCGGCCGCCCTCTCGCATGGGCGGGTGGCGAGCCGGCACCGATCTTGCGCATTTCCGAGGGCGCGACGAGCGAAACATTAAAAATTGGTGAGCGGGCGGCGGCGCGACTGGTCCCGCTCGAAACGGGCGAGATCGAGGCGCGAATCATCCGCCGGCTCGATAGCGCCGGTGAAAGGATCGTCGGGACTTTCCAATCCACCTGGGAGGGCGGGAGGCTGGTGCCGGCCGACCGGCGCAACCGCAACGAATACCGGATCGCGGCACGCGATGCCGGCGGCGCCGGTGACGGAGAGTTGGTGGTCGCCGAGCAGGTTTCGGCCCAAAGGTTCGGGGCGCCCCGCGCGCGTGTCATCGAACGGCTGGGTCCCGCCTCGGATCCGGGGGCGATCAGTGTGCTGGCGATTGCCGCCTACGACATCCCGACCGAATTTCCTGCCGCCGCGCTCGCCGAGGCCGCGGCGGCGCCGTCGGCAAGTCCCGAGGAGAGAAGCGATCTGCGGGATATCCCGCTGGTCACGATCGACGGCAGCGACGCCCGCGATTTCGACGACGCGGTGTGGGCCGAGCCCGACCCAGCCCCTGAGAACCGCGGCGGCTGGCATCTCATCTTCGCGATTGCCGATGTCGCCTGGTATGTGCGGGCCGGAAGCGCGCTCGACGGCGAGGCCGAGCAGCGCGGTAACTCGGTGTATTTTCCGGACCGCGTCGTCCCGATGCTGCCCGAGGCGCTGTCCAATGAGCTGTGCTCGCTGAAGCCCGGCGTCGACCGCGCCTGTCTTGCCGTCCACCTCTGGATCGATGCCGCCGGCCGCAAGCGACGGCACCGCTTCGAGCGAGGCATCATGCGCTCGGCGGCGCGGCTGACCTATGAAGAAGTCCAGGCGGCACGGGATGGCCGGGCGACTTGCGCATTGCCGCCGGAGCCGCTCGACACTCTCTACAGGGCCTACGCGGCGCTTGCAGAGGCGCGGGCGAGGCGCGGAGCGCTGGAGCTGGACCTCCGCGAGGATCGGGTCGTGCTCGATGCGGAAGGGCGGCCGGCGGCGATCCTGCGTGCCGAGCGGCTCGACAGCCATCGGCTGATCGAGGAATTCATGATCCTCGCCAACGTCGCCGCCGCCGAGGAGATCGAGGCGCGCCGGCAGGCGTGCATGTACCGCGTACACGACGCGCCCGACCCGGAGAAGGTGGAGACGTTGCGCGCCTTCCTTGAAGAGGCCGGTATTCCCGGTCTGGCGCTGGCCAAGGGACAGGCGCTTAAGCCGGAGCTGTTCGACCGCGTGCTGCGCCGCGCCGCCGGCACTGCCGAGGCGGCGCTGGTCAATGATTTGGTCCTGCGCTGCCAGGCGCAGGCCGCCTACAGCCCGCACAATATCGGACATTTCGGTCTGGCGCTGCGCCGTTACGCCCATTTCACCTCGCCGATCCGCCGTTACGCCGACCTGTTGGTGCATCGTGCGTTGGTCGGAGAGGCCGAAGCGGGTGCTGGTGGCGATCGGCTGGCGGCAATCGCCGAGCATATTTCAGCGACCGAGCGGCGCGCAGCCGAGGCGGAGCGAACTGCCATCGACCGCTATCGCGCCACGCTTCTCGCGGGATCGGTCCGCAGCCTCTTCACCGCCGACATCAGCGGGGTCGCCGGTTTCGGCCTGTTTGTGCGATTGCGGGAAAACGGCGCCGAAGGGCTGGTCCCGATATCGACCCTGCCAGGCGACTATTATGTCCGAGACGAAAGAGCCCAGCGGCTGGTCGGGCGCAGCACCGGACGGGTCTACCGGCTCGGCGGGGAGGTGCTGGTGCGCCTCGTCGAAGCGGACGGGATCGGCGGTCGCCTCGTGTTCCGGATCGAAGAGGAAATCGATCCATTTGTTTCGGGGCGGCGCCGCTAGCCCTGCGCGGCAGTCAAAACTGCGCGCTGGCTCCCGTTATAAAAGTCGGCGTAGATTCTCTCCATAAGGCGGCCGCGCGCCGAGGAGAAAGAATTTGTCCGATAATCCCGTCGAAGCGCATTACACCCGCCCGGGTCTCGGGGAAGCGATCCTCGCGGTGCTGAAAGCAGCGGGAAAGGACATCGACTACCTGACGCCGGACGACCTCGCGCCAGTCGACGAGTTCCACGGCGGCCAGCGGCCGGCGACAATCCGGCTGGCAGAGCTTGTCGGCTTCACTGGAACCGAGCGGGTCCTCGATGTCGGCTCGGGTCTCGGCGGACCTTCGCGGTACCTCGCTTCGCGCTATGGCTGCCGAGTCAGCGGCGTCGATCTGACGGCCGAATTTTGCCGCGTGGCGGAGCTGCTGACGCAGCGCACCGGCCTCGTTGGCCGAGTGGATTATCGGCAGGGCAATGCGCTCGACCTGCCGTTCGACGACATGAGCTTCGATGTCGTGTGGTCGCAGAACGCTGCGATGAATATTGCCGACCGTGAACGGCTTTACCGCGAGATGCACCGAGTGCTCAAAACGGGCGGCAAGCTCGCGTTGCAGGAAGTCGCGGCCGGACCGGGCGGCCCACCGCACTACCCCGTGGCGTGGGCACGTGAGCCCAGCATCAGTTTCCTGCTCACCCCCGAGGCGACGCGCGACAAGCTCGAAGCGGCGGGTCTCAGGGTGCTCGTATGGCAGGACACGACGGAGTCCGCGCTGGATGCGGCCCGGCGGCGGGCGCAAGCTGCGGAGGCGCCGGCGGCGCTCGGCCGGCATCTGATCCTCGGATCCGACTGGCCGGTCATGTCGAGAAACTCACTGCGCAATCTCGAGGAGCGTCGGGTCGCGGAGTTCAATACCGTGCTCGAGCGGGCGAGCTGAGTGCCCGGCGGCGAAGCGGCGGTCCTACAAGTCCAGTAGGAGCATCGGGGTTTTTGCCCGCGAGCAGCAGATCAGAACATAGCGCTGGCGCCCGTTCTCCTCGAGCACCTGGTCGCGATGGTCGGGCTCGCCGGCGAGATAGGGCGTGAGGCACGTCCCGCAATAGCCGAGTTCGCAGGATGTTTTGACAGCGACGCCGTGACGCCGGAGTGCCTCGGCAATCGTCTCGCCGGCGCCAATTTCGTAGTCGCCCCCTGTCTTTGCCAGCCGCACGCGAAACGGGCGATCCTCGGCGGCATCCGGCTCCGGGACCCCGGTAAAGTATTCGCAATGCACAATGCCGGCCGGCCAATCCTGTGTGGCCACCGCCGCTGCGGCCATCATTGGCGCCGGTCCACAATAATAGAGATGCGTTCCCGGGCGCGGTTTGCGCAACGCCGCCGCGATATCGAGACCGCGCGACGGATCGCCGCCATCATGGTGAAAGCGCAGGCGGCCCTCGGCGGCGAGCGGTGACAGCTCGCGGCGGAAAGCGGTTCGCTCGGCAGACCGCGTGCAATAATGAACCTCGTATTCGAGGTAGCATCGCCGTAATTCCGTGACCATCGACATAATCGGCGCGATGCCGATGCCACCGGCGATCAAGAGATGCCGTTCCGCTGAAGGATCGAGCGGGCAGTTGTTGCGCGGCGGCGAGACCTCGACGACATCGCCGACCCGTACCTCTTCATGCAGATGCCGCGAGCCGCCGCGGCTCGCCGGCTCGCGCAGCACCGCAATGCAATAGCGTCGACGCTCGGCAGGGTCGTTCCACAGCGAATACCTCCGCTTGAACCCGCCGGCGTACAGCTCGATATGCGCGCCCGCCGCGAAGCGCGGCAAATCGCGGCCGCGCGGATCGACCAGCTCATAGCCGTTAATGTCTTGGGCAAGATAGGTAATCGATCGGACGCGCAGCTGCATGGACCGCGATTGTTGCAGATTTCCGTGGTCTTGGGGAAAGATCGTGCGGACATCAACGACCTCAGCCGAGGAGGCCCCTGATGGCTCTGCAGATCCGCCGTGTGGTTACCGGCCACGACGCATCCGGACGCGCGATCGTCAAGATCGACGAGGTCGCGAGGAACCCGACCTCGTCTCGTCCGGGGGCGACCGCCTGCGTCGTGTGGACGACCGAGGGCTTTCCGGTGGACAACACCGGCGAGGAAGACGCTGGGCAGCGTAGGACTGGGACGACGCTCGACAACGGCACCGTCTTTCGCATTCTCGAATTGGCCCCGGGGGTCAGCCCGCGCAATCACCGCACCGACTCGATCGACTATGCCGTCGTGATGTCAGGGGAGGTGGACATGATACTCGACGACACTACCGTCCACCTGAACGCTGGCGACGTGCTCGTCCAACGCGGAACGATCCACAATTGGATCAATCGAGGAACCGAACCCTGCGTTATCGCCTTCGTACTGATAGCGGCAAAGCCGGTCATGGTCGGCGGTAAGGTGCTGCAGGCCCAAGGATAATCGTGACCGACGACGTCGAGCTGCTGATCGCGGGCGGCGGACTCGCCGGGCTGTTGCTCGGCGTCGCATGCGGTGGCGCGGGGCTCGCGGTGGCGCTTGTCGATCGGCAGGATCCTGCGACGTTGCTCGCGGACGATTTTGATGGGCGAACCTCCGCGATCGCCTATGGCTCGCACAGGGTCCTCGATACGATCGGACTGTGGCCGGAAATTGCCCCTAATGCCGAGCCGATCCGCGAGATCCGGGTAGCCGACGACGCCTCGCCTCTCTTCCTTCATTACGATCATCGCGAACTCGATGCCGGTGTCCCCCTCGGCTACATCGTCGAGAACCGCATCCTGCGGCGTGCCCTGATCGATCGCGTCAGGTCCATCCCGGGCTTGCTGTATCTTGCGCCGCTCGCAGTCGAGTCGGTGTGGACCTCGGCACTCGGCGCGGCCGCGGCACTTTCCGACGGGCGCCAAATCTGGGCCCGGCTCGTTGCAGCGGCCGACGGCCGGGCCTCACCGCTGCGACGCTCCGCGGGAATCCGCACGATCGAATGGCAATATCCCCAGATCGGTATAGTCACGACCGCTCGTCACCAGCGTCCGCATAATGGGATCGCCGTCGAGCATTTCCTGCCTGCGGGTCCCTTCGCCATTCTGCCAATGACCGGCAACCGATCGTCGATCGTCTGGACAGAACGGGCTGAGCTCGCGCCGCGTTTGGTCAGCCTCCCCGAGGGGGATTTTGCGGCGGAGCTGGCGGCGCGATTTGGCGGCTTCCTTGGCACTGTCGAGCCGATCGGGCCGCGCTGGACCTACCCGCTCACCCTGCTGTTGGCCGAAAGATACGTCGCTACACGGCTTGCCCTGATCGGCGAGGCGGCGCACACGATCCACCCGATTGCCGGCCAGGGGCTCAATCTCGGGATACGTGACGTGGCTGCGCTAGCCGAACTGGTCATCGACACCCGGCGCCTCGGTCTCGATGTGGGCGACGAAACGGTACTGCGGCGCTATCAGCAGTGGCGGCGCTTCGACGCATTGGTGCTCGCCACGGTCACCGACAGCCTCAACCGCCTCTTCTCCAATTCGCTGCTACCGGTCAAACTCGCTCGTGATATCGGCCTTGCCGCGGTCAATCGTATCGCGCCGCTCAAACGATCGCTGATGCGCGACGCGATGGGGATAGCCGGCGACTTGCCTCGTCTCGTTCGCGGCGAACTGCTCTAGGACATAAGGGCGTCACGGCTCCCGACTTAATCCATTCGCGGCCAGAGCTTCGAGATATTCGCGCCAGCGTTTTTCGCGCTCGACGCCGAGCTGGTAGAGGTAATTCCACGAATAGATTCCGGTGTCGTGCAGATCGTCGAAGTTAATGCGGACGGCATAATTACCAATGGGTTCGAGCCCGATGATGCCGACGTGAGAACGGCCGTGGACCAGCGTCTTCTGTCCCGGACCGTGGCCCTGCACCTCGGCGGACGGGCTCTCGACGCGCAGATACTCGGCCGGCAACGAAAAACGGCTGCCCTCGTCGAACGTGATCTCGAGCAGCCTTTCGGCCCGTTTCAGGCGCAGTTCCACCGGCCAGCGCACCGTTCCGCCAACGCCCATGCGACGCCTCAGGGCGACGGCAGCCGCTTGGTTGCAATCTCGTCATCCCGCAAGGCGCGCGCCTCCTCGACGAGCATGATCGGGATCCCGTCGCGAATCGGGTAGGCGAGCCCCGCCTCCTCGCTGATCAATTCCTGGGCGGCGCGATCGTAGCGCAACGGCGCCTTGGTCAGTGGGCAGACCAGGATCTCCAGCAGTTTCGGGTCGATTTCCGGCGTCCCTTCCATCCCGTCCCTCCGCCATCGTTTAAACGCTCGCTCAGTGGCGAGCCCCGGTACCCTCGCTCGGGCGCTGCATTACCGCCATCTCGACGATCGCCGTCAGCAGGCGCGCGCGTTCGCCGAGGTCGGGCGCCTCGAGCAGCGCCTGCTTCTCGCTCGGATCGAAGGGGCACATCATCGCAAGCGAGATTACGAGCCGCTCGCCCGCCACCGAAGTGATCGCATCCCAATCGGCCGCGATCTGGTGCTGCTGAAAAAACGATTTGAGACCGCGGATCAAGCGATCCCGATCGAAGTCGGACGCCTCCTCGCCCTCGGCATCTCGGGCAAACTCGCGCCAGTCCGGCACGACGCGGCGATAGCCGTCCAACAGCGGCAACTCCTCACGGATCCGGAAACGAGACGTGCCGGTCAAGGTAATCAGAAACCGTCCGTCATCGGTCTCCGAAAACGAGGTAATGCGGCCGGCGCATCCCGTCGGATAGACCGGCGGGTTGCTGCCTGAGGCGGCCGGGTCGCTCGGCTGGACCATGCCGATCAGACGATCGCTGGCGAGCGCATCGCGCGTCATGGCCAGATAGCGCGGTTCGAAAATGTTGAGAGGCAGTCGGCCCCGCGGGAGCAGCAGAACTCCGGTCAGCGGAAAGATCGGGAGAATTCCGGGAAGCGCCGCGCCGCCGCGCCGCTCGCTCATCACGCCCTCCCTTCAGGAAAACATCATGGAAGACAGCCGCCGCCGACCGCTCTGAGTCATCGGGTCAGCCGGGCCCATCACCTCGAAGAATTTGAGTAGTTGCTTTCGGGCGGCCTGGTCGTTCCATTCGCGATCGCGCTTGAACAAGGTCAGCAATTCGTCGATCGCAGCTTCCCGCTCGCCACTCCCGAACAACCCGGTGGCGAGGTCGAAGCGCGCCTCGTGATCGTCGGGGTTCTGGGCCAGCCGGGCGCGCAGCTTGCCGGCAGAGGCGATCGCCTTCTGCGCCTGCTCGGCGAGGTCGAGAGCGGCGCGCGCGGCGGCGATCTCGGCATGGCCCGCGCTTTCCTTCGGGACGCGATCGAGATGCTGTTTGGCTTTGGCGAGGTCGCCGCGCGCGATCATCGCCCGGGCTAGGCCCGCCAGCGCGTCGATGTTGGTCGGCTCGCGCTGCAGGATCTGCGAATAAAGCGCGCCGGCGCTGGCATGATCGCCCGCCTGCGCCGCCTGCTTGGCCATCGTCAGCGCCTCCTCGACGGGCGAGGGACCGCCCTTCCCGCCGCCCAGGCGCTGGACGAACTGCCGGACTTGGCTTTCGGGCAAGGCACCGACAAAACCGTCGACAGGCCGGCCGTCCTTGAAGGCGTAGACTGCCGGAATCGACTGGATACGCATCTGCTGAGCGATTTCGGGGTTCTCGTCGATATTGAGCTTGACCATCCGAACGGCGCCATTGGCGGCGCGGACGGTCTTTTCCAGGATCGGTCCGAGCTGTTTACAGGGACCGCACCAAGGTGCCCAGAAATCGACGATCACCGGCGCGTCGAACGAGCCGTCGACGACTTCGGCCATGAAATTGGCGGTAGTTACGTCCTTCACAGGGGCGGCAGCCGCGCCGCCGATCAAAGGTTCGCTGGGCATCGCTCTTCTCTCCGGTTTTGCCCGACAACATGGCGGCAAGATGGGCCCAAGACAAGCGCCGGCGGCGCGATCGATCGGGTCAGCTCTCAGGAATATCGGGCCGGCGCTCGAGGCCGGCCAGATCAACGATCTGGGGCACGTGCCCTGAGGCGGCGATCAAGCGCAAGAGATCGGTAGAGGAAATAGCCGTAGTTCGATCGTTTTCCAGCGGATGATAATTCAGCGGGTCGCATTCCAGCATTGCGGCATCGAGCACGGGGATGACGAGGTGCTCGACGTCATTGAGGAGGGCGAAAGGCGTCACGCTACCCGGTCGTACTCCCAGAAGCCGATGAAGGTCTGCAGCTCCGCCAAAGGAAAAACGCGGAGCATTCAGCCGTATCGCCAGCTTTTTGAGATTGACCCGGCGCTCCTCGAGCATTACCGCCAGCCAGAACCCGCCCTTCTTGTCCTTCAGAAAAAGGCTTTTGCAGTGCCCGCCCGGCAGAGTGCCGCGCAGCGCCGTCGCTTCCGCAACCGTGAAGACGGGTGGATGCGAATATGTCCGATGCGCGATTCCGAGCGCGTCGAAACGCGCAAACAGTTGCTCCGGGGTCATCAGCGGCGGCGACATAGGAGAGGCACGATGCGATCCGATTGCCGGGAAAGCAAGGCTTGCAAACCCCCCGCCCCCGGCTATCATAGATCCTCAGAGGCGGGGCAGACTCCCCGCCGGCTGGTGCGGGTGTAGCTCAGGGGTAGAGCACAACCTTGCCAAGGTTGGGGTCGGGGGTTCGAATCCCCTCGCCCGCTCCAAGTTTCGAGTCGATTTCAATCCGTTCGTGGCGGACGACCCTGAACCAGGGCTCGTCCGCTGGCGCGAAGCTTCATTGACTTGCTGCTCGAGAGGCCCGAACTGCGTTCCGCAGATATGCCGGATCGAGCGCCGCATAGAGCTCGGTCCTGCGGTAAGCGGGCAATTTGCGGCCAAGCTGCACCGCCACCTCCCGCGCTGGCATGCCGTTCTGGCGCATCCAGCGCGCCCACGGCATGGCGGATCGAATAGGGACTGACCTCCTCATGCCTTTGGATCGAGATCGATCAGCCGGTCGTCGAAGTCGAGTTGGTCGCCAGTGAGATCCAACGCGGCCTCCGGGCGGCAGGGTCTGGCACTGCCGTCGGCAGGCGCACAAGGCTCCGCGATTTTTCAGCGGCCCGCCGCGCGACTCGCCATAATCGACCCTCAGGAGGTCCGAAGCGCCAGAGTTTCGTCACGCCTCTGGCCGGCGATGGTCGCCGCGACCGCCGTGATAAACGCGCCGACCAGCATCGAAAACGCGGTAAAAAAAGCAGCCGTCGCTGCCGTCTTGCGAGCCGTATCGGCCGCCTGGCTTAATTTGACCTCAGCCTCCTTTGCCTTCGCGATCACATCTTCGACCCGCTTTTGCGCATCGACCGGGCTGATCCCAGCGCGGGCGGCAACAAGCTGGGACAGGTAGGCCTTGCCCGCAGCCGGAACATCGCCATTGCGCAGCCCCGAAACGATGGTTCGGGTGGCCTCCGCGCGAGCTTCCTGCGGATTGGCGTTTGGATCGGAACGATCGGAACGTAACAGGGTGTCGGCCAGATACCCCATCGGATCAAGGTCGCTCGATCGGGCTGCGGCGGCGCCAGCGCCCTGTGTTGCGGCGCTGGCGAGCGAACCGGTCGCTCGCGCCACGGAGCCTGCGACAGAGGAGAGCGCCGCCGAGAGTGCGGCTGCCATGATGACGGCGGCCACAGCCCATGCTAGAAATCCGTGAGCGGTGTCGCGGAAGTACACTTCATCGGTGTGGACTCCCACCCATTTGGTCCGCAATCGTCCGGTAAGATACGCGCCCAAGGCGGCCGATAGCCATTGAACGATTATCAGCCAAACCGCCGCCCAGACGCCGAATGTCGTCGCCGACGCGCCGGAATTGTACCTTGGCGATACCGAAGCAAGGCCAAAGCCGGAGCCAAGAGCCAGCAATATCAGGCTCGCCGCGGCGATCGCAAACGCGCCGGCGATGATCGCAGCCCACGACACCGCCGAGACCGCGCTTTCGACAGCTCCGTTGCGCGGTTGCGCGGCGCGAGAACCCGTTCCTTGCGTGCCGCAATGGTCGCGCTTTCCATGACACTCTCCGCGCTTGGCGTTAGTGCCACAGCAGCAACAGCAGGATGATGATCGGGATCGGTACGCCCAACAGCCACAACAGGATTGCACCCACGATTGTCCTCCCTAACCGACATTCTCCGGAATGCTACACTCTCCCCCCGAGCCGCCGGCTCAATACGCATCGGTTATCTGGAACACTGGCGCGCCCTTGTCGGTTCCGGCCAGGCCGGGATACCGGCGTAGTTTCAAAAGCTGCTTTGCTGGGCCAGAACCCGTCCCTTAAAATAGCCGGGCAAATTGCTTCCGGGCCGCTTCGGCTCGGCGCTCAATCGCGTCAACCATGTCATCCAATTCAGCCGCCCATAAGCGGAACTGGACCCTGAGTCCCGGTTCGACCGGACGTTCGAGAAGTTCACGACAACGCTTTGCATCTTCCCGATTTTTTCGGCGTTTTCGTGGATTTCTCTCACATTTGTACATTCCCTCCAGGTGATTGCCGCAAAGCTGGATTTATCTTCGCCCGGTGTGGCCGCCGAAATCGCTCGTTCCGGACGAATTTGTTATCGATCCGGCTTCCGCGCTTCTTGGCGGCGTGCTGGACCCCTGGCCAACACCGATGTCGCCAATGAGCACATCCGCGGTCTGTTGATCGAGCGTCGCCGTTCGTTCGAGGCCGTTGCTCTTTTGGAAGGCCAGAAGCGCCCGCTTTGTCTCCGGACCTGCGATGCCATCGAGCGAACCGTTGTAGAGCCCTATCATGTGAAGCTCTACCTGCGCCCACCGGATGTCGTCTCGTGAGAGATGTTCGGCATTTAGCCAGTGATGCGGAGGTTCAGTCGCCGCATTTGGAACGTCATCGGCGTCCGCCGAAAAATCCAGAGCAGCGCCGCCGATCCCCAATGCCAGTACCGAAGCCGTACCCAGGATCAATTTTCTGATCATAGTCATCACCCGTGTTGCTCAAGTGACCAGAATCGTCGAGCTACTATTCAAAACAGTCTCGCCGCAAAGCGCGTTCCCCTCGCGAAGGTGTGTCAGATTTAAGACAAGTCGGCGCGGTCCACGGGTGGAAGGCCAGATGGATGCCGCGTCGGCATCTGCTCGACTTCACGGCTTAATTAACCGCATTGTGCGGCGGGCCCGCGGTTGTCCCACACCTTGAGAAGGGCTATGGCGAGGATAAGGCCGGGTCGGCCGGACGGAACCCGAATAGGTGAGCGTCGGAACCGATAAATGCAGCCCTAGACTACCAGGGCCGGCGCTGGCCACGCTTAAAGTGATTTGCGACAGATCCAGCCGGCGTGCGCCAGCTCAATCACAGTGCCCAGACCGGAACTGGTTTTGGCCAGCAACTGTTGGAGTCTCCGACGTCTTTATGGCTGTGAGCTGGGGTTCCTTGATCTCCAACGTCCCGTTGTCGTCACCCGGAAGACGATGCACCGATTTACTGTGGTAGCACCTTGCGAACCATTCAGGCAAAATTTTGGGAGGATTGAAATGGCGAAAGCACCGGAACGCACACAAAGGCGCCATGTGCGCGAGAAAGCCACTATCGACCACCTCGTCCAGGGCGTCTACAAGCCAAAGCCGGCCGATGAGAAGCACTCTGTGCGCGGCTCCACCACTTCCAGCGGCTTGCCTGTCGAAGACCAGCTCCGCAAGGAATGGGATCCCCGCAAAGGCGGTCTCCCGATTTTCTGACGAATGAGCCGCGGGATTACGTCGTTGATCCTCCTTGAATCCGACCGCCCGGGGGCATCGCTGTCTCAGAACCCGAAGGATCGTTGAGCCGGGGGCGGCGGCCGGAGGTTGATGCCCTCGAGCGCTAGCATGCGCATCTTGGCCGCAGAACCGCCAGGCGCGGAAAAACCGCCAACCTTGCCACCGGCTGCCAAGACCCTGTGGCAAGGGATAATCAGGGCCACCGGGTTCCTGGCCATAGCTTGGCCGACATCGCGCGCAGCTTCCGGTCCGGCGCCGAGTTCCTTCGCCAGCGCGCCGTAGGTCGTCGTGCGGCCCCACCCGACCCGCCGCGCCGCGGCATAGATGCGCTCGAAGAATGGGTCCTGCTCGCCGAGGTCGAGCCTGAAGCCGGAGAAATCTGTCTCCTCGCCCTCGAAATAGCGCTTCGCAGCGGTGACTGCCTCGGCCACCTCCGGCGTGGGCACACCGGGTTTGGCGCTGCCCGCCCCGCGCAGCAGAAGCCGTTCGGTCGCGTCGGCGCTTCTTGTCGGCAACTGGAAACGCGTGATGCCCTCGTCGCTCCAGACGATGCCGCAAAAGCCGCCTGCCGTGTCAAAGATGAGATAACGCTGCGCTGTCTTGCCCATCACATGGCGCTCGCATTTCGATTTATCATGGAACTCGTGGGCCAAGGCGGAAATTTAACCCGATTCTTGCTTTCAGTGTGGCCTGCTGAAACGATGGCCGCCTGAGAGTGAGGAAGTCTGCCGACGGGTTCGCCTCAAGGTAGTGATGTCGGCAACGCCCCCGATTCCTGCCGCTAAACCGCCGCGTGGGGAGAGCTTGATGGGCGTGGCTGACGCCGGGCGGGAAGTTGCCGTGGCTGGATCGCGCCCGGCGGGCTCAAGAGGGTGGATGATGCGCAGATCTCGTCGCTCTCCTGCTTCGATGTGCGCAAGGGTTACCGCAGGAAGGGGGTCACGGGGGCGTTGATCGCGGTGGCATTGAATGCCGCAAGGCGCGCAAAGGCGCCCGCGCTCGAAGCTATCCCTTGATGGGTGATTTCCGCTTCGAACCGCTATGGCCGGCTTTCTGGAGCTACGGGCGGATACAAGAAAATCAGGTACTTACCAATTACACCCGCCCTTGCCAAGGTTGGGGTCGGGGGTTCGAACCCCTCGCCCGCTTCAAATTTCGAGTCGATTTCAATCCGTTGCTGGCGGACGGCCCTGAAGAAGGGATCGTCCACTGGGCGCGAAGTCTCTCGAACAGCCGCGGCCAATCCTGAACTAGAGTGAGCCCGAACCTAAGGGTGCGCGGTCTACCACCCGGGATCTAACCGATGGTATACGATTTCCGTCAACCGGGGCACGTCTCTGGGGAAAAGGGGTCTAATGTCGATCGTCGGGTGGATTATCCTGGGCCTGATCGCGGGCTTCATTGCCAGCAAGATTGTTAATAGAACGGGCCAGGGATTTTTCCTCGACATTGTCCTCGGCATTGTCGGGGCCATCGTCGGGGGCTTCATCTTCAGCGCCTTGGGCGGGAGCGGGATTACTGGCTTCAATCTCTACAGCATGATCGTCGCAATCGTCGGGGCGATCATCGTCTTGGTAATTTATCACGCGGTAGTCGGTCGCAGGGTAACTTGAGAGAAGGAGCAGCCTCATGGGATTGCTCGACGATGTCCTGGGGTCCGCTGTTCCCGGAGGCAGCCTCGCTAAACCGGTCATGATTGCGGCGGCCGCGCTTCTCGCCGCTCGCGCGACGGGAGGGGGCGGACTGGGCAGTTTGTTCAGAAGCGGCGCGGCTGCTTCGCCGGCGCCGCCCGGTGCACCTGCACCGACCCCAGGGCAACCGCAAGGGGGCTTGCTTGGCGGCCTCGGCGCGCCCGGTTGCAAAGCTTTCCACAAAGCGGCCACGGCGACATCATCAACTCGTGGATCGGATCAGGACAAAAGCAACCGATCACGCCGGATCAGCTGCATCAGGCGCTCGGCCCGCAGGCTGTCGACAACCTGTCGCGTTTGACCGGCGTGGCTGCGCCTGACCTGATTTCCGAGCTGTCGTGCGTGCTTCCAGGCGTGATCGACAGGCTCACACCACAAGGCCGCATGCCAAACCAGGCGGAGATGTCTCACTGGTAGGCTAGGGGCGCGCACTCATAAAACAGCGGTCGCAGGACCCCGGTCAGGTTTGAAGCACTACGTTCTCGAGCGGCTCGCCACGCGCGAAACGATCGAGATTGGCGGCCACGACACTCCAGCGGCGCTCGGCGGTGACGTTGGTGGCGCTCGATGAATGCGGCGTGATCAGCACATTGGGCAGTTCGTGAAAGGGCCGACGGGACGGTCGACGGTTCGGTTCGGCGGGGGTCGGATATTGCCACCACACGTCGAGCGCGGCACCGCCGAGCCGACCGTCTCTGAGCGCGGCGTAGAGCGCATCCTCGCCGACGATTGCCGCTCGCGCGATGTCGATCAGCAGCGCGCCCGGCTTCATCAACGCGAGGCGGCGGGCATCGATTAGCCCTTTCGTTTCCGGTGCCAGCGCGCACGCGACGAGGACCGCGTCGCACATCGGCAGCATGTGATCGAGCTCGGCGAGGGGAAAAACGGTTTCCGCCGGGCCAGAATCGGCGAGTGGACTGCGGTTGGCGGCGAGGACGCGACATTTGAGCCCCGCGGCGCGCTGCGCCACTTCCCGGCCGATCCTGCCATAGCCGATGATGCCGATGATGCGCCCCAACACTTCGCCATGTGGAGAGCCGCCGCCAAACTGCGGGCTCGCGCTCCACGAACCGGTGCGGAACGCCGTCATGGCCTCGAACAGTCGATGGGTCAGGACGAGCATCGTGATGATGAAGTACTCGGCTATCGCTGGCTCGTGGCCAAATACATTGCAAATTGTGACCCCTTTCGGCACCGCGCCGGTGTCCAGGAGGTCCAGCCCGGCCGCTACCGATTGGATCAGGCGAAGCCGTGGCGCGGGTGGAAACCCTGCGCGCCAGATATGACCCACCACGATCTCCGCACCTGCCAGTAGCGGAGTAGACGGCCCGCATTGCCCGCATCGTCGAGAATCTCGGTCTCAAGCGGCATCGTCATCTTGGCGAGGATGCGTGGCGCGACCGTCGCGGCGAACTGGCCAAGAAACAGGATCCTCATATGGCGCTCCCCTCCACAACCCACGGATGAACGCGCGATTGTGGTCGCTTCAGCCAGCCGCGGCAAAGGGTTTGGAAACTGTACCGGGAGCCTCGGGAAACGAGGCTTTTTCGTGTTTGGAAAGACCCACGACACCGGTATAAGGGAGGCGAGACCTTCTGGGAGGAGAGGATCGATGAGTCTGACACTGGAAGAAGCCAACCGCATCATTCGCGGCGCCCTGGCGAAAGCCCAGGAGCTCAACATCAGGATCAGTGCCGCGGTTTGCGACAGCGGCGGCCGTCTGATCGCATTGCAGCGCATGGACAATGCCATTTGGGCGAGCGCGTATGGCAGCCAGGGCAAAGCGGTCGCCTCGGCGGCCTTCGGCCGGCCTAGCGGCGAGCTGACCGAGCGGGCCGACCAGCCCACGCCGCGGGGCATTGCAGCTGCGTCAGGCGGGCACATGATCATGGGCCAGGGAGCAGTCCCGATCATCCGCAACGGCGTCGTCGAGGGCGCCTGCGGCGTCGGTGGCGGCACCTCCCAGCAGGATGAGGACTGCGCTCGGGGAGGTGTCGCGCAATTGTGAACCCGATTGCCAGAGCTTCGAGGAAACGCCAATGAAGATCCTCAAGGTCGAAGACCTGCATTGCGACGCCGGCTGGCGGGTCAACTCGTTTCTCAAGATCACCACCGATGAAGGGATTGTCGGCTGGTCGGAGTACATGGAGGGCTACGGCGCGCGGGGCCTGACCGGGGTCATCTCGAAGCTCGCCGAGCGCTTCCTGATCGGACAGGACCCGCGCCCGGTCGAACGCCACAGCGCCCATCTCTACGCCGCGACCAGGCAGGCCGCCGGCGGCATCAACCAGATGGCGATCGCCGCAATCGAGAACGCACTCGTCGACATCAAGGCCAAGGCGTTGGGCGTGCCGGTCTACGAGATGCTGGGCGGTCCGGTGCGCGACCGGCTGCAGCTCTACTGGTCACATTGTGGCACCTACCGCGCCCGCCATGCCGACCGGATCAGGGAGTGGTGCGGCGTCGACCCGGTGCGCTCGCTGGACGATATCGTGGCGCTCGGCGAGGAGGTCAGGCGCAAGGGCTTCAAGGGGCTCAAGACGAACCTGATCCGGTTCGACCGCGACAAGCCCTACATGTACGGCCCCGGCACCGGCAACCCGCCGGGCTTTCCCGAGCTCAACGTCGACCACCGCATCGTCGATGCCGCGGTCGCGCAATTGGAGGCGTTCCGCCGCGGCGCCGGCCGCGATGTCGGGCTCCATCTCGACACCAACTTCAACTACAAGATCGACGGCTACGTCAAACTGGCGCGGGCATTGGAGCCGCTCGATCTGGTGTGGCTCGAGATTGACCTCTACGACCCGGCCGGCCTGGCCCTGATCCGGCGCTCCGCGCGCACGCCGATTTCGTCCTGCGAATCATTGTACGGCAGGCGCCAGTTCCGGCCGTATTTCGAGCACCAATCGGTCGACTACGCGATCATCGATGTGGCCTGGAACGGCATCCTGGAATCTCTGAAGATCGCCGCGATGGCCGACGCGTACGAAGTCAATGTCGCGCCGCATAATTTCAACGGCCATTTGGGTTCCTTGATCAGCGCGCATATGTGCGCCGTGGCGCCGAACTTCAAAGTCATGGAGATCGACATCGACGATGTTACCTGGAAGGACGACATTGTCACCGTCCCGCCGGTCATCGAGAACGGCGACCTCGTATTGCCGAAGGGCCCGGGCTGGGGCGCCGACGTCAACGAGGAATTCGTCCGGGCGCATCCGCCGAAGCGGTAACGAGAGAAGAATTACCGCGCAAAAGACGCAAAGGTTACGCAAAGACCGCCAGGAAGGCCCCTGCCGCATTGCGATCCGTCGCGCGTACTTTGCGCTAAAGCTTTCTCCACTACGCCGGCACCATCCGAGCGTCCTGCCGCATCTGCCAGCAATCGCAGCCGACCTCTGCAGGGCGTTGCGGTAGGGCGCAGGAAGGCGCAGGGTATCTTCCAGCATCTGTGCGCAACTGGAGGAGCAGCGATGAGCGACATCACCCAGGACCTCAATTTTCTGCAAGGCGTCAAAGTGGTGGATTTCACCCAGTTCGAGGCCGGCACGACCTCGACCGAGGTGCTGGCTTGGTTCGGCGCCGAGGTAGTCAAGATCGAGAACCCTGGGCGGGGCGATCCCGGCCGCCGGCTGCGCCCCGGCAAACCAGACGACGATCCGTGGTACTTCCACCAGTTCAACGTCAACAAGAAATCACTAGCGATCAATCTGAAATCGCCGAGGGGGCTGGAGATCGTCAAGGACATGCTGAAAAAGGCCGATGTCGCGGTCGAAAACATGGCACCCGGCACAATCGAGCGCCTCGGGCTCGATTACGAATCGGTCAAAAAGCTCAACCCCGGCATCATCTATTGCCAGGTCAAGGGCTTCGGAACCGGCAGTCCGCATGAGAAAGGGCTGGCCTTCGACATGATCGCTCAAGCCGCGGGCGGCCCGATCTCTGTCACCGGCGAGCCCGACCGCCCGCCGGTCAAGCCCGGCCTCAGCTTCGGCGACACCGGCACCGGCATGCTGATGGCGGCAACGATCCTCGGCGCCTTGCACGAGCGCAATCGCACCGGCCAAGGCCGGCGGCTGCAGGTGGCGATGCAGGACGCGATGATCCACTACATGCGCACCTGCTTTGCCACGATGGCCCGCACCGGCAGGGCAGCGCGCCGCAATGGCGCCAAGTCGGGCGGGGGCAACAACGCGCCGTCGGGGCTTTACGCGGCCAAGGGCGGTGGTCCCAATGACTATGTCTACCTGACCACCAGCCGGGCCAATCCCGAGCACTGGTCGCGGCTGATGAAATTGATCGGGCGCGAGGAATTGATCGACGACCCCCGCTTTGCGACCGGCGATGCTCGCGTCAAGAACGAAAAGGAGCTCGACGCGATCATCGGCGAATGGACCCGCCAGCACGACAAGCGTGAGGCGATGGAGAAGCTGATTGCCGTCGGGGTGCCGTCCGGCGCCGTGTTCGACACGATGGAACTGCAAAACGAGCCGAGCTTCGAGGAGCGCGGCATCATGCAGACCGTTCATCACCACAATGGGGACTACAAGATGGCGACCTGGCCGGTGCGGATCGACGGCAAGACCGTGCGGCTGAAGGGGTCGCCAGCGCTCGGCGCAGACAGTGCCGAGGTCCTGCAAAACTGGCTCGGGATTGGCGCGGGCGAGGTGCAAGCTTTGCGTCAGGAAGGCATCATTTAATCTCGATCTAATCCCGTCTCCGCCCCCACGGTCCCTTCCGGGATCTGAAAAGGGCACGTTTCAGCCGGTGGGCGGCGGCGCGCTTCGTCGCCGCCGTGACCACACCGCAGTGCCGCGAGGCCACTGTATCATCTTAAAACAGTAATAATTTCTTGTCTGCGGCCTTTTTTCGGTGCGCTAATCCTCTATTTATCGGAGAATATCGGCACAATGGGTGTGTCGAGTTCGCTATTGGGAGACGAGGAGGGATAGACCAGATGGCGACGTTGGACGAAATCGGGCAGGAAAAGCAGCGGATCTCCGAGCGGCTGGCGCGGGTCGAGGCCGAACGGACGAAGCTGGCAGAACAGCTCAATGAACTGGAGGTCGCCGAGCGCGTTCTGACGCGATTCGGCGGAAGCGCCGATACGGCAGCAGCGCGGCGGCGCGGACGCCCCGCGAGAACTGCGCCAGCACCCGCCGCCGGACAACGCAGAGCGCGTGGCGGAAAGCCTGCATCAAGCGTGTCGCTGAGCGATGCGACTCTGCAGGCCGTCAAAGCGCATCCTCAGGGGGCTACTGCGAGCGAGATCCTCAACCATTTGTCACGGGAATTCGGCATGGCGGTCCGGCCGAACCACCTCGGCATTGCACTGCAGCGCCACCGCCGTGCTGGCCGGCTCGAAAACCGCGATCAGCGCTGGCATTTGCCGCCGTCGGCACAGCATTCGGAGCAGGCCGCAATGGCCGGTTGACCCGCCGGCTCCTCCAGTCTCCGCATTCGGACCGCACCAGCGGTCCCGGTCAGGAGCACATACGGGTCTGACTGATGATCGGCTGCGCGGGGGCGTCCCTCGCAAGAACCGGGGTTAACCAAGTTTCAACAACCGCTTGGCATTTCCGTTCAGCAGCTTTTCCTTATCCTCTGCGCATAACGGCAGGGTTTCTGTCCATTTCGTTCCTGGCGGGTTGTCGACAAACGGGTAGTCGACCGAGAAGAGGATCCGGTCGATGCCCATTTCCATGACGCAGCACAAGAAAGCCGGATCGGAGAAGAAGCCGCTCGTCGTAATATAGAAGTGCTCGCAGAAAGTGTCACGGAAGCCCCTGCCGCCTTTGCCGTCCCGCTCCAGGCCCATATTGATTCGCCAGACGTAGAACGGCAGTCCCTCGCCGAGATGGCCAAGGATGATCTTCAGACCGGGATAGGCGTCGAATACGCCACTCAACACTAGACGGATGCCCTGCGTTGCGGTTTCCACCGTGAAGCCCCATGCAGCGCGCAGCAGGGAAGGGTATTGGGCCACGTAGTCTTTGTAGTAGGCCTCGATCACCGCCGGATGGGGGATTGAGGGGTGCATGTAGAGCGGCACGTCGAGCGCCTGGGCCCGCTCGAAGATCGGCCAGAACCGTCTATCGTCGAGGAACACTCCGTTGGTGAGCCCGTTTACCAGCGCCCCCTTGAAGCCGAGCTTGGTGACAGTACGCTCCAGTTCGTCAGCCGCCGCCTTCGGATCGGGAGTCGGGATCGCGGCAAAAGCGGCGAACCGGTCGGAATGATTTCGGACCGTCTCATACAGACGGTCATTGGCCGCGCCCGCCAGCCGGACAGCGGTGTCGGCGTCCAGTTTCTGCAATCCTGGATTGGCATGAGACAAGACCTGCAGATCGATGCCAGCCTCGTCCATCTCCCGCAGTCGCAATTCGCCGACATCGTCGAGACGCTCGACAATCCGGGGCACATGGGTGGCGTCCAGCCCGGTAATATGCTGCTTCACCTCCGGGTCGAAGTAATGCTCCTCCAGCGCGATGATGTAGGGCTTCGTTGCCATTCGCTCCTCCTCCCATTCCGGTTACAGGCACCGGCAATTGCCGGCGTCTCCATTTCGGGCTAATTGATGCCGGACTAGCGGCCCGGCAGCCGGCGAGCGTGGGCCCGCAAGTCGTATTTCTCATCGGCTGCCTGTTCCGGCGACAGTTCGGGATCGCCCGCCAATAACCGGCGAGCGACGACATGATCGGCCGTTCGATTGACCGATTCGACCCCGATCAGCCGCCCGCTGAGAAAGCAGAATACCGAGAAATTGCGATCAGCCGGGTTGCCGCGGAGAACCGATGTGTCGTGGCCTGTCGTAATCCCGGCAATCTGCAATTTGAGATCGCCCTGGTCGCTCCAGAACCACGGTACCCTCTGGTAGGGCATTGGTCTGCCGGTGATGCGTTCGGCAACGGAGCGCCCCTGGTCGACTGCGTTCTGCACTGATTCGAGACGCACGCGGACGGGAGCAAAAGGGGTCGGGAAGTTGGCACAATCGCCAATCGCGCAGATCCCCGGGTCGCCGGTCGTCAGGTATTCGTCGACGACGATGCCGTTATCGACTTCGAGCCCGGCATCGCCGGCAAGCTCGGCATTCGGGATGACGCCTATACAGATCAGCACCAGATCGGCAGGAATACGCCGGCCGTCGCTCGTCTCAACCCCGCCGACCCGACCACCGGCGCCGAGGATTCGCGTCACTCCGGTGCCCAGCGCAACCTCGGCGCCCCAGGCAACATGCGCTTCGGTAAAGAACCGCGACACTGGCGCGGAAACGACCCGACCCATTGGGTGATGCGTGATTTCGATGATGTGGACGTGGGCGCCGCAAGCGCGCGCGACGGCGGCGAATTCGAGGCCGATAAAGCCGGCTCCGACAACCACGACCTCGCGGGCCTCTTTGAGACGGTGCCGCAGGACATCGGCGTCGGCAAGCGTCCGCAATACCAATACGCCGTCAAGTTCGGCACCGGGAACAGCAAGCGGCCGGCACCTGGCGCCGGTCGCAAGGATGAGTTGATCCCAGGTGAACTCCATCCCGGAGGCCAATTGGAGCCTGTGTCGGCCCCGGTCGATTGCCGTCGCCGGGTCGCCATAGACGAGATCGATCTCCTGCTTGGCGTAAAACTCGACTGGGCGAAGCCACAGATCGCCGACGCCGGATTGGCCCGCGAGGTAGGTTTTCGACAGCGGCGGCCGCTGGTAAGGCAGTACCGGCTCGTCGCCGATCAATACCACGCGGCCGTCAAAGCCATTGTCGCGCAACGACGCGGCCGACTGAAAGCCGGCTTGGCCGGCGCCGACGATGGCAACGACCGGAGCGGGCATCAAACCTGCGTCTCGGGCAGATAGACGACCAGACCGTCGAGTTCGGGGGTTGCAACCAATTGGCAGCTCAACCGGCTATTCGGCTTGCGCTCGCTGGCAGTAAATTCGAGCATCGCCTTCTCGTCATCCGACTGGGGCGGGGTGCAGTCGAGCTGGTCCGGCTCGACATAGACATGGCAGGTAGCGCACATCATCTCACCGCCGCACTCGGCGACGATACCATCGATGCCGTTGACGATCGCTGCTCGCATGACGCTGGTGCCGAGCGGTACGTCGAGCACTTCGCGCGCCCCGTTGGGATGTACATAGGTGACTTTCGGCATTTTTTTCCTATCGGTTGGACACGGGGCAAGAGAAGGGCGATCTAAACCGCCACCGGACACCCGGCGTCAAGTCCCGAGGTCTATCGCGACCTCATCGCCTCGTGGAACGAGGTTCGCGGCCAATGCTGCGCTCTCCCGCGTGATCACATCTAACGCCGCGCCTTCATCCACGAGCGCGCGGAGAACGGCGCGGTTGCAATCGTCGTGCCGGACGAACTGGAATGCCACCCTTTCGATCCGCCCGGCTTCGCACGAGAGCCTGACGATCATGCCCAGCCAGTCGCCATGCCTCACATTGCGATGGCCGGTGTGAAACGAGAAGCTGCCCAGCCCGTAAAAGATTGGCCGGCCCCTGTACACCTCGACCGGCAACGAGTAATGCGGCCCGTGGCCGATCACGAGGTCGGCCCCGGCATCGACTGCGGTGTGGCCGATCTCGGTCATATATTGGAGTACCTCGCGCCCCACTCCCCACTGAAGGGAAGCGACGACGACATCGGCCTGTTCGCGCAACGCGGCGACGTCCTCTGCGAACCACTGCAGGTATTCCTCGTCGGCCCAGGTCAGGATTTGCGGCGGCAGACCCGGCCGGTTGGCCCGCGGGCGGCCGCCATGCATCGGGATCTGATAGGCGGTATGCCCGCGAATCACGGCAATCCCGGCGGCATTCTCTCCCGCCTCGTGATTGGTTGGCCAATAGACCGAGCTGCGCTGCAGAAAGCCAAGACACGTCCCACTCCGCTCGATGAGCGCCGGAGCCCGCGCGACCGCCCGGTTCGCTCCGGCGCCGGTATGGGCGATCCCGAGCTGGTCGAGGCGGTCGATCGACCGGGTGATTGCCGCCTCGCCATAATTGACGCTGTTGGCAATTCCGACCGCTTGCACGCCAGCCGATGCGAGCGCCTCGCCGGCGACCACGGGGTCGGCGAAAAAACCCTCATTCTCCGAGGAATGCCCGTTCGGCGGCTGATGAAGGCAGCATTCGAGATTGCAGAACACGGCTTCGGCGGCGCGGAATTCGTGTCTGACGAAGGCGAATGGGATTGCCGGATCGGTGACGTTCATTAAGTTCACGTCACCGGTGAGGATCATTTTCATGCAGGGCCTCCGACTTGTGACCTAGCGGCGTGACATCAAGGCAGCCGTCACCGGCAGGGTGAGCGAGCGCGGCGCCAATCGGCCGCCGAACGCAAGGATTCTGTTCAGTATTCCCGTGATTACCACCCGCCGGCCGGCCATCAAGGCTCGATAGCCGATGCGCGCCACTTCCGATGCGCTCATGCTCGGCTGTAGCGCGATTTCGTTCGCGCCGGCTGCCCTGAAGAAATTTGTCGCGGTTGCGCCGGGGCACAATGTCGTCACGGTGACGCCTGTACCCCGCAGCTCGTAGGCGAGCGCCTCGCCGAGGCTCAGCACGTAGGCCTTGGTCGCAAAGTAGACCGCCATGCGCGGGCCCGGCTGAAAGCTCGCTGTCGATGCCACCAGCAACGCCCTGCCCCGGCGCCGCGCCACCATCCCCGGCAGCAGCAAGCGGGTCAATTCGGTCAAAGCCACGGCATTGACCATCAGCATGTCGCCGATCCGCTGCGTGTCCATCTGCTCGAACCGGCCGACGCCGCCGAGACCGGCATTGTTTACTAGGACGTCGATCTGCAAACCGCGAGACTCGAGTGCCCCGACCAGCTCTGCAGCGGCTCCGGGCCTGGCAAGATCGGCAGGAATGACGATGCAATTCGCGCCGTATGCCTCCAGTTCGGCGGCGAGTGCCTGCATCGGAGGCACGGTCCGCGCGCTGAGCACCAGGTCGTGGCCGTCCTTTGCGAGCTCTCGTGCGAGGTCGGCACCGATCCCACTCGAAGCTCCAGTCACCAGCGCGAGCGGACGCACACCGTCAGTCATGTCGATCTCCCCTCGCCGAAAGCGGCGAGCCGGGGCCCAATAGAGAAGATTCCAACAATACGCTGTCGTGAGCAGACCCCTCTTGCTAGCCCCACCTCCATCGCTGGCAGTCTCTGCAGATCTCCTGTCGGATGTTACGGCTAGCGTTCGGGCTGGGATCGCCGCGCCGTGCTCGCAAGCCGGTCAGCTGCAACGCGACCATCTTTGAGCACCAGCGCGATCCGGTCGGGGTTTTGCAGGATCGTGACATCGCCGAGCGGATCCCCGGCGACGACGACCAGATCGGCGAGCTTGCCTTTTTCGATCGTCCCGAACTCCTCGTCGCGACCGAGACACTCGGCGGCCCAGCCGGTCGCCGCTTGCAATGCCTGAAGCGGGGTTAGCCCGGCATTGACGAGGCACTCTATTTCGAGCGCGTTCCTCGGATGGCCATGGCCGCCGGCGTCCGTACCGGCGGCTATTTTTACTCCGGCCGCAAGCGCCCGGCGCAGGCTTTCGACATGGTGTTTCCGCAAATGCAGGGCTCGTTCGCGGACATGCGGCAAAGGCGACTTGCGATGGAAGTCGTAGACCGCGAAGGTCGGCACAAAGAAGATGCCACGTTTCGCCATCGCGTCCAGCAGTTCGGGTTCTTCATCGAGATAGCAGCCGTGCTCGATCGAGTCGACGCCGGCCTCGATCGCGATGCCCAACCCGCGGCCGCCGAGCGCATGGCACATGACGCGGCGGTCGAGGGCGTGCGCCTCCTCGGTCAGCGCCTGCATCTCGTCCAGATTGAAGGCGCCGTCCCGAGGGCCGTGCTCTGGGCGCGAGCTGGCGCCGCCTGTCGTGGCGCATTTGATGACATCCGCACCGGCCCTTACGACCCGACGAACAACCGGGCGAATGTCGGCCAAGCTGTTGACGACGCCGTCTGGCAGCAACGGGTCGTTCGGCACGCAGCAAGAAAACCCTGACGGGCTGACGCGGTCGCCGATTCCGCCGATCGGTGAGATGATGCACAGCGATACGACGAGCCGCGGCCCAGCGATCAACCCCTCGTCGATCGCGCGCTTGAAGCCGGCGTCGAGACCGGCCGCATCGCGCACCGCGGTGTATCCCATCGCCAAGGTCTGCTCCAGGACCTTGGCGGTGCGCAAAGTCCGAGTACTCTGCGGCTCGTCGATGCCCCAGCGCCGCGCCAGATCGTAGCCGTGCATTGCCATGTGGTCGTGGCAGTCGATAAGGCCGGGCAGGATCGTCATGCCGGAAACATCGACAATCTCGGCATCCCGCGGCCACTCGGCCGCAGGCTTGGTGGCGACTGCCTCGATCCGTTGATCGCGGATCACGACCGTCGCGCCCGCTTGCGGTCCGGCGCCAGTACCGTCGATCAGCGTTCCCCCTTTCAGGACTTTCATTCTCAATGCTCCTCTCCCGCCACAGGAATGCAGTTTTCGCCCGGATGGCAGGAGGCATCAAGAGCCGCGCAATGCTGGAGAACTTAAGGGGTAAATGCAGGAGAACTCCGGTCTTGGAACATAACGGAAATATGCGGAGGCGTTGCAGTGGACTCTCCGGCGTGGCGATCCAGCGGCGCGAGCCAATATCCGGCGTATCGAACTTTATGACCGCCCAGAATGGAGAGGGCCATGACAACAAAGGAAATACAGAAGGAAATGTTAGTCTCGGCAACCGGCCGTTTTGGGCGGATCGGAAAAGGTGTTGCGCTGGCGGGCGCGATTGCCGCCCTGTCTTTGACGATGCCGACCGCGGCACAGGCCCGCAATGGCACCGGAGCGGCGATCGGCCTGGGGATCCTCGGCGGCGTGATCGCCGGCGCGGCGATTGCCTCGTCGATTCCGCCGGCTTACGGACCGCCGCCCGCCCCGGCCTATTACTATCCCCCGCAACCCTACCAGAGCTATTACGGCCCGGCGCCGACCTATTACGACGCGGCATCGCAACCGTATTACGGCTGGATGCCGTACCGATAGAACTTCACCAACACAAACGCCGCGACAGGGACATGCCCGGCCTCCTTCAGGAGGCCGGGCATTGTAATTCCTGCCTGAAGATAGTGCGACCATCGACGATCGTGCGCCGTACCTTGCCGCGCACTGGGCGACCATCGAATGGCGCGTTCTTCGATTTCGAGCGGAAATCGTCCGTGCAAATCTGGCAGGACAGATCGGGCTCGAAAAGGACCAGATCGGCGGGAGCGTCGGGCGCCAGCCGGCCGACGGGAAGACGCAGAATAGCGGCCGGGTTCGAGGTGAGGCGGCGGATCAGATCGATGAGGCCGAGATGGCCGTTGTGATAGAGCTCGAGCGAAAGCGGCAGCAATGTCTCAAGCCCGACAATCCCGTAAGCCGCGGAGCTGAAGGGCAGGCGCTTCGAATCCTGATCCCAAGGCGAATGGTCGCTGGCGATCGCATCGATCGTCCCGTCGCGCAATCCTTCGACGACTGCGCGCCTGTCCCATTCGCTGCGCAACGGCGGAGAAAGCTTGGCGAAGGTCCGATAGTCGCCGATCGCCGTCTCGTTGAGCGCGAAATAAGGCGGGGCGGTATCGCAGGTCACCGGCAACCCCTGCGCCTTGGCTCGCCGCACCGCCTCGACCCCGGCGGCGCTCGAGACATGGGCGACGTGATAACGCGTGCCGGTGATCTCGACTAGTCTGAGGTCGCGCTCGATCATGATTACTTCAGCGACCGGCGTAATCGCCGGGAGCCCCAACCGTGTCGCGACCTCGCCCTCGCTGACCTCGCCGGCGCGGGCGAGGCTCGGCTCTTCGGGATGCTGCAGCACCAGGAGGTCGAAAGTGCGGGCATAGGCGAGAACCCGGCGCATGACGAGCGCATCGGCGACAGCCTTTACCCCGTCGGTGAAGCCCACTGCGCCATTGGCGGCGAGGAGGCCCATTTCGGTCAGATCGCGCCCGGCTAGCGCTTTGGTTGCCGCGGCGTAGGTATGGATCTTGGCGAGTTTGACCTCGCGCGCCCGGCGGGCCAGGAACTCGACGACCGACACGTCGTCAACCGGCGGGTCGGTGTTCGGCAAGGCGACCATTGTCGTGACGCCGCCCGCTGCAGCTGCGCAGCCGGCGGTCTCGATCGATTCCATATGCTCGGCGCCGGGCTCGCGCAGTTGGACGCGCATGTCGACCAAGCCTGGAGCTAAGCATAGCCCGTCGACGTCCACCGTTTCTGCATCGCGACCGGCAACCGTGAGATCGCCGCCGACCGCGGCAATTCGATCGCCTTCGACCAGCAGATCGCCACGAGAATCGAGCCCACTCTCCGGGTCGAGCAGCCGGGCGCGGCGGAACAGCAGGCGGTTCATGGCACCGGCGGCCCGTTGCCGAGATCCCGGGTCAGGATCTCGAGGCAGGCCATGCGGACCGCAACCCCCATCTCGACCTGCTGGCGAATAAGACTCCGGTCGATGTCGTCGGCGACCTCGCTGCCGATCTCGACGCCGCGGTTCATCGGCCCGGGATGCATAATCAAAGCGTCGGGCTTCGCCGCGCGCAATTTGTCGTAATCGAGCCCGAAGAAATGGAAATATTCGCGGGTAGACGGGACAAAGGCGCCGTGCATGCGCTCGCTTTGCAGCCGCAGCATCATGACGATGTCGACATCGGCCAGGCCCTCGGCCATCTCGTGAAAGACTTCGACGCCGAGCCGCTCGATTTCGGCCGGCAGCAAGGTGCGTGGCGCCACGACCCGCACGCGCGCGCCCATCGTATTCAACAGCGCAATGTTGGAGCGGGCCACCCGGCTGTGCAGAACGTCGCCGCAGATCGCCACCGTGAGCCCGCCGAGCCGGCCCTTGCGGCGGCGGATCGCCAAGGCGTCGAGCAAAGCCTGGGTCGGATGCTCGTGGCTGCCGTCACCGGCGTTGATGACGGCGCAGTCGAGTTTCTCGGAGAGTAATTGCACCGCGCCCGATTCGGGATGACGGACGATCAGCACGTCGGGGTGCATTGCGTTCAGTGTCATCGCCGTGTCAATGAGGGTCTCGCCCTTGTGCATCGAGCTGGCTGCGACCGACATGTTGATGACGTCGCCGCCCAGCCGCTTGCCGGCAACTTCGAAGGAAGTGCGGGTGCGCGTCGAATTCTCGAAGAAACAGTTGATGATCGTCCGCCCGCGCAACAGCGCGCGCTTCTTCTCGGCCTGCCGGTTCAGGTCGACATACCCGTCGGCGAGGTCGAGGACGTGCCGTATGTCCTCCGGCGACAGGCCTTCGATACCGAGCAGATGACGGTGCGGGAAGGGGCTGTTGCGGGCAACTCCCTGCATGAGCCGGGGACTATAGGGAGAGCGCTCCCGGGCGGCAAGGGCAGCCGGCTAATCTCGTTTCGGGCCCTCACTAAGAGCAACGGTTTTACCGGCGCGCAGATCGGGGATCGGGTGTAGATTCCGAAGGATGAGCCCCAATCCGATCTCGCTCGCGATCGCGGCCGTTTTTGGCGGCCTCGGCTTTATCGCGATCGCGCTCGGTCGAGCGATCGCGCCAGGCGCTATTCTGATCGCGCTAGCCGTGGTGGTACTCGTTGCGCTCAAGATGGCGCGGCAGTGGGAACAGGCAGTTATCTTGCGGGCCGGCAAATTTCTTGGCGTGAGAGGCCCAGGCCTGTTCTGGATAGTCCCCATCCTCGATAATGTCGCCGCGCTGATCGACACTCGCCTGCGCACGACCCAATTCATTGCCGAGCAGACGCTTACCAGAGACACCGTGCCGGTCGATGTCGACGCGATCATCTTCTGGATCGTCAACGATGCGAAACGCGCTGCTCTCGAAGTCGCCAATTACGGCGAGGCGATCTCTTGGGCGGCGCAGACCTCGCTGCGCGAGATGATCGGCGCCGCCGATCTCGCGACGCTGCTCACCAATCGCAAAGCCGCCGATGAGGAGCTGCGGCAGACAATTTATGGAAAGACCGCGAATTGGGGCATCGATGTGCGATCGGTCGAGATCCGCGACGTCAGGATCCCGAGTGCGCTGCAGAATGCGATGAGCCGGCAAGCGCAGGCCGAGCGCGAGCGCCAGGCGCGGGTCATCCTCGGCACCGCCGAAGCCGAAATCGCCCAGAAATTCGTCGAGGCGGCGCAAACCTATGCCGATAACCCGGTTGCGCTGCACCTGCGCGGCATGAACATGCTTTATGAAAGCGTCAAGGAGCGCGGCAGCACGATCATCGTTCCGAGCAGTGCGGTCGACAGCATGAACCTCGGCAGCATCGCCGGCATCACTTCGCTGGCGAAGGCGCCCACGGGCGAATCGCCGGATCGCAGCCCGCCGGGCCCCTGGTCGCCCCCGTCAACCTCGGCGCCCTGATCGGGGTCTTACGAGTTACCCATTACGCGCGCCGCCAGCGCGGTCATGACGAGAGACAATCCGAGAAAGAGCATGTTGATGCCAACCAGGAGGCCGATGGCCCAATCGGCCGAGCTCGGCCATCCCGCCCAGATCAAGTAAGCGAGGAACAGGTCGACGATCCCGCTGAACAGCACCCAGCCCCAACTGCGCAGATGCTGGCGATGCTGGATGGCGCCCAGGATCGAGGCGATCCCCTCGACGATGAAAAACGCAACCAGCACCATCGTCAGTGTCAGCACTCCCGCGAGCGGCCGCAGGATCAGTATGAGGCCGAGCGCAACCGACAGCAGGGCTGTCAGCATCGACCACGCAAAGCCCGGCATCTGCCGCGAATGCCACGCCGAGGCAGCGCGGAAAACCCCTGCAATCAGGAACAGCCACCCGACGAAGAGGGTCACTGCCAATGTCGCAACGTTGGGTTCGGCGACCGCCAGAAATCCGAGCACCATCATGACGATGCCCTGGATCAGAAACAGCTTCCAGTGGGCGTGGATCGTCAGCGACAGCTGACGACGCAGGCCGTCGATATCCGTCTGATTACTCATGTTCGTATCGCCCTCAGGGCTGCGCCGGCAAACGAACGCCGCCCGGCCCGATCAGGCCGGGATACGGCGCCTTGAAGCGCCAGAAGGTTCCGCTGATTGCACCCTCCAGGTAAATGGACTGATTGTCCGGGCCGCCGAACGCGAAGTTGGTTGTTGCGGCGTCATTGTTCGGTATCGGCACAAAACCGAGGATGACTCCGCGCGAGTTGATTTGGATGATGCCGCCGAGACCGGCCAATGCGGCCCACAGGTTGCCGCGCACGTCGTAATGCATGCCGTCCGGCCCGCCATTGCCGGGTATAAAGGTCCCGGCCTTCACCGAGCTGAAAGTCGAATGCGACGGATCCTTCGGGCATTGCGGGCAGCCCATGGTCGGACCGTTTTGGAACGTGCTGTACCAGATCCGGCCGCCTCTAAAATCGCCGACGGCGAGCAATGCGTCGTCCGGTGACACAGCAATGCCGTTCGGGAACAAACCGCTGTCCATCACCTTGCGCAGAATGCCGTCACGCGAGAACAGGTACACGGCGCCCGTCTGATCGGTCAGGTTGGGGCCGGGGCCGGTGCCCCATGGATCGGTGAAGAACAGATTCCCCTCGGCATCGAAATCGAGGTCGTTGGGGCCTTTGAACAACTGGTTGCGGTACGTATAGACCAGCGTCTTGAGTTCTTTCGTCTGCGGGTCGTAGACGAGAATGCCGCGGTGTCGGGTGGTCAGGTAGAGCTTGCCGTCGAGCCAGCGGGTGCCCTGCGGCTCGCAGGTCTGGCCCAGCTCGGGCGGCGGGTTGCAATTGAACGCCGGGACCAGCTTGCCGTCGGGTGTCAGGTATGACACCCAGCCGCTGCCGATCGCCACGAACCATAAATTGCCTTGCGCGTCGAAGGAGCCCCCTTCGAGAAACTGGCCCTGCGGAGTGCCGCTGACATCGGTGAATTTTTCGACCGGGCCGACCCCCGGCGGCAATGGCGGCAACCCCCAGGGCTGGACGAGGCTGGGTGCCTGTGCATTCGCGGCGTCGCCGGAGCCAGCGAGTACACAACCGATCCCGAGCAGCGCGGCGGCCATACCGCGCACCAACGCACGAGATAAACTCATCGTGTTTCCTCCCTCAACCGTCCCATTTTTCGACACGAATCTCGCCGATCGTCGGGTCACACCACCCCGTCATTGCGCAACCGCTCGACATCCCCTGCGCTCATCTCGAGCCACTCGCTGAAAACTTCAGTAGTGTGCTCGCCGAGCAGCGGCGCCGGTTTGACCGGAGCCGGGGCGCCATCGAAGCGGACCGGGAAGGCCGGCATGCGGAACTCCCCGTTGGGATGCCGCATGGTCTGGATGATGCCGCGCTTCTCGAAGCTGGGCTCACGCAACAGGTCACCGGTATCGAGCACCGCGCCGGCCGGAACGCCGGCGCCGCCGATGAGGCGCATCGCCTGGTGCTTGTCGTGGCGCCGCGTCCAGTCCGTTATCATTTGGTCGATCTCAGCCTCGTGCCGGCCGCGCGCCTCGCGCGTCGCGAAGCGCGGATCCTCGATCAGGTCCCCCCGCTCGATGACCTTCAAGAGCCGCCGCCAGTGCTCCGGATTGGCGTGGCTGGTGAAGACATAGACATAGTCGTTGGGCCCACCGGGCTTGCAGGAGTAGATGCCGGAGGGCGCCATGCCGCCGGCCAAGGGCTTCGCGCCGTTGCGCATCGCCGGCTCGCCGCTCCTCGCATGCTGCACGAAGGCACCGCGGGTATATTGCAGCTGGGCGTCCTGCATCGCGATCTGCAGCCGGCGCCCCTTCCCCGTCGCATGCCGCTGATAGACCGCGCCGAGGATACCAATCGCCAACAACATGCCGGTGCCGGTGTCGCCGAGCGTCGGCCCCGGCTTGCACGGCCGCCCGTCGCGCTCGCCGGTGATCGCCATCGTGCCGCCGCAAGCCTGCGCGATCATGTCGAAGGCGAGGTTATTTTCGTATGGGCTGCCCTCGCCGAACCCCTTGACCTGCGCGTAGACGAGACGCGGGTTGAGCGGGTGCAGTACCTCCCAGCCGAGCCCCAGCCGCTCGATCGCGCCGGGAGCGAAATTCTCGACAAAGACATCCGCGCGCTTTGCCATGTCTTTGACGAGCTGCAGGCCGCGCTCGGATTTGAGGTTGACCGTAACGGATTTCTTGTTGGCGTTGTAGACCATGAAATAATAGGCGTCGGCACCAGGCGCAGGCCCCGAGCCGAGCACCCGGCCGGGCTCGCCGCCCTTCGGGTTCTCGACTTTGACCACCTCGGCGCCCAGCCAGGCGAGAGCCTCGGTGCAGGACGGCCCGGCCTCGAATTGCGAGAGGTCGAGTACCCGGACGCCGTCGAGACAATTCGGCGCTGCGCCTGTTCCATCCATCACCGGTCACTCCTTTGGGGATACTGCGAGACACGATAGAGCAGTCCGGCTTGCGGTTGAAATGCCTTCTATCGGAGAAATCAGATGAGCGATCCGGACGACCTGCAGCGATTTGTCGATGCCCAGAACCCGGTATACGACAGGGTTCGCGCCGAACTGCGGGAAGGCCGCAAGAGAAGCCACTGGATGTGGTTCATCTTCCCGCAAATCGCCGGGTTGGGCTCCAGTCCTCTGGCCCGCAGATTTGCAATCTCTTCGCTATCGGAAGCCGCCGCGTTCCTCGAGCATCCGATCCTCGGCCCGAGGCTCGCCGAATGTACAAGGCTGGTAAATCTGGTCGAGGGGCGCACGATCGGGCAGATCTTCGGCCATCCCGATGATCTGAAGTTCCGATCTTCGATGACCCTGTTTGCCCATGCTTCTGCGGACAATCAGGTTTTCGTCGAGGCCCTGCAAAAATATTTCCGGGGCGAATTCGACCCGGCGACCTTAGAGCGACTATAGGCACTCCAACCGGTTCGCTTTGACAGGCCGGCGAGAGCGGATTCTCAACGGTATCCCGGTGGTCCGTCCGCGCACAATAACCAATGGTTGGTGGCGCCTATGCGGAGTTCGGGACAATGCCGCATTGACCGAAAGCGCAGATTGCCGCATCTGAGGTCGAAGCCGCCTGTTGCCGAACGATCTGTTCGGCGCCACCCAATGGAGAGTGCCTCCGATGGCCATGCCCGCAGCGGCTGGCGCTTCGACCCCGACCCGCCAGCCGATACCTGCGCCGCTGACGCGTGCCGCGATATTTCTGGTTGTAACGATCAACTCGGGCAGCGACGCCGTCGCGAGCGTGCAATCCCTATGCGCCGATTTCGCCGCCCTGCTCCGTGCAGTGGGGTTTCGCGAGCCCCGCGAAAATCTTTCCTGCATCATGGGGTTTGGGTCTGAGGCCTGGGACCGGCTCTTCGGTGAGCCGCGGCCGGCCGAATTGCACCCGTTTCGTGAATTCTGCGCCGGGTCGCGCCACGCGGTCGCGACACCCGGCGACCTGCTGTTCCACATCCGCGCCGAACGGATGGACCTTTGCTTCGAGTTGGCGACGCAAATCATCGCCCGCCTGGAGAGCGCCGTTACTCCGGTGGACGAGGTGCACGGCTTTCGCTATTTCGACAGCCGCGACCTGCTAGGGTTTGTCGACGGGACCGAGAACCCCACCGGCCAGGAAGCGTTGGACGCCACGATCATCGGCGCGGAGGATCCCGCCTTTGCCGGCGGCAGCTATGTCATCGTGCAGAAATATCTCCACGATATGGCCGGCTGGAATGCACTGCCGACCGAGGCCCAGGAACGCATCATCGGCCGCTCCAAGCTCTCGGACATCGAGCTCGACGACACAGTCAAGCCGAGCTGGGCGCACAGTGCGTTGACCGTGATCGAGGAGAACGGGACAGAGATCAAGATCGTTCGCGACAACATGCCCTTCGGGCAGCCCGGACAAGGCGAGTTCGGCACCTACTTTATCGGCTACAGCCGCTCCCCGCGCACGATTGAGCAAATGCTGGAAAACATGTTCATCGGCCGGCCGCCAGGCAATTACGATCGGATTTTGGATTTCAGCCGGGCTGTGACCGGGAACCTATTTTTCGTGCCGACCGCGACCTTCCTGGAAGACGTAGCGTCGGGCGTGCCGGCTGCGGCGCAACCGGCGATCGAGCCGTCAGCTGACGCGCCTTCGCAATCCATCCCGCCGAAGCCTGATCGTTCGCTCGGCATCGGCTCGCTCAAAGGGGAACCCCGCCGATGAACAACCTGCACCGCGAGCTCGCCCCGATTTCCGACGCGGCATGGGCGCAGATCGAGGAAGAGGCGTCGCGGACCTTGAAGCGCTATCTCGCCGGACGCCGGGTCGTCGACCTGCAGGGCCCGAGCGGCGTCGGCCTGTCCGCCGTCGGCACCGGTCACTTGCAAAATATCGCGGCGCCCGGCGAGGGCATCCTTGCCCGGCAGCGTGATGTCAGGGCGCTGGTGGAGCTGCGCGTTCCGTTCGACCTCGACCGCCAGATGATCGACGACGTCGAGCGCGGCGCCAATGATTCCGATTGGCAACCGGCAAAGGACGCCGCCAAAAAAATTGCTTTCGCCGAAGATGTCGCGATCTTTGACGGCTATGGCGCAAGCGGAATCCAGGGAATTCGTCAAGGCTCGAGCAACCCGATCGAGCCTTTGCCCGCCGATGTCCGCAACTACCCTGACGCGATCGCTCATTCGTTGAGTCAGTTGCGTCTGGTAGGCGTCAATGGTCCCTATTCGGTATTGCTGGGTGCCAACGAGTACACGGCCGTAGCCGAGGCCAGAGACTACGGGTACCCGGTACTGGAGCACCTCCGACGCATCGTCGATGGCGAGATCATCTGGGCGCCGGCGATTAGCGGCGCTTGCGTCTTGACGACCCGCGGCGGCGATTTCGACCTGCATGTCGGACAGGATTTCTCGATCGGCTATCTGAGCCACACTGATGCCGCAGTCCGGCTCTATCTGCAGGAGACCTTTAGCTTCCTTCTGCTGACTGCCGAGGCCGCCGTGGCGCTAAGCCGCGCGGCAACAACGCCGTAAGCCTGCTCTATTGCCGAAGGCTCCACTACGTCACATGGCAAGGCATCAGCTCTGCGTAAAACGAGTCTACAAACCCCCCGATGCCGGGGACGGCGTTCGTGTTCTGGTCGATCGCCTGTGGCCGCGCGGCCTTTCGCGAGAGCGGGCGCGGATCGACCTGTGGCTGAAGGAAATCTCTCCGAGCGATACCCTGCGCCGCCTCTTCCACGGCAACCCGGCGGGCTGGGAAGAATTCAAAACCGCATATTATGCCGAGCTCGACCGCCCGACGGCACAAGCCGCGGTTCGGAGCCTGCACGATCTCTTGACGCGTGGACCCGTCACCCTGCTCTTCGCCGCCCGCGACGAGGACCGCAACAATGCAGTGGCCCTAAAAGAATGGCTGGAGGGAGCATAGAACGCGAACCCGGTTCAAACCTGCCCGGGCAAGTCGGTCAGTGCTGAGATCGTGTGGTCGGGCGTGTGGCCGAGCTCCTCGGCGCGGCCGCGCAGCATGCCGAACATCGTGGCCGGAACGGTTGCGCCGCTGCGGCGGATCCAGGCGACTTGGAAGCCGAAGGCCTTGGCGCCGACGGCATCGAAACTGTTCGACGACACGAACAGCACTTCGGATTTGGTGACGCCGAGTGCCGGCTCGACGAGCGCATAGCAGGACGGGTGCGGCTTGTAGGCCCGCACGCGGTCGATGCTGATCGCCACGTCGATCCACCGGCCGAGACCCGAACTGCGCAGGAGCTCTTCGAGCATTCTCGGGCTGCCGTTCGACAGGATCGCGAGTTTGCGCCCGCCGAGCGCGGCCAACGCCTCGCGTGCTTCGGGATAGGGGTCGAGGTGGAGATAATTCTCCATCAGCGGCCCCCGAATAGCGTCGTCGGGCTCGATCCCGGCCGCGCGCAACGCAAAATCCAGCGCGGCGCGCGTCACCTCCCAAAAATCCTCGTATTCCTGCAGAAGGCTGCGCAGCCAAGCATATTCCAATTGCTTCAGCCGCCATAGCTGCGTAACCAGCTCGCCCTTGCCCGGGCATAAGGCCTCGGCCTTTGCGAGGACCGACTGCACGTCGTAAAGGGTGCCGTACGCGTCGAAGACCAGTGCCTGAATAGTCATGACAAAGCCCGTCGATCAGCCGCCCGGCGGCACCCGCACGCCGGGCACAAAGAACAGGCCCGCGATTGCCTTGAGACGCTCGTCTTCGCTCGTCAGATACATGCCGCGCAACGCGAAAATCGCAGCGCCGGCCGCGGTGTCATTCCAGAACCAGTCGCCAATTTGCGCGCTCGACGGCTTGGCCGGGCCAGAAAGCGCAATCTCGATATAGGCCGCCTTCAGATCGTCGACGGCAAATCGCAATGTCAGCGCCGCGGACATCTCGGCATTTGGGCTTTCCGGGGCTTGCTCCCGCAGCCAGCTGGCCATGTAACGGCCCGCCTGGCCGACGGACAGGCCGCTCAGGCCGACGATTGTGCGCCCCCGCTCTCGCTTAGCTTGCCGATGTGCAGTTTCGGCCCGGGCGCTTTCGTCTTCGAGCGCGACGGCGAGCCGCGCTGGCGTACCGTCATCGAGGTCGGGGTTGGCGAACGGCGCTCGCCAGCCCGGATCGGGCCGTTCCCGCGGATCGTCTTCCGGAAAATCCTCTATGATGACGGGCCCGCGCTCGCGTTCGAGCAGGCGCAGCGCCGCAAGTATGACGCGCTTCTGGAACGCCGCGTCACTCGGCGGACCGAATGGCCGGCCCAGCTCGAACGGCACCCACAGGGCCCGCGATGGCCTGGTGTTCTCGGTTTGCGCCCGAATGAGGCTGATCGCCACACTCGAGATGCCCTCTTCCTCGAGATAATGCCCCAGCGCGCTCACGGCGCGCGTGCAGAGCGGTCAAACTGGGGAGAGTAGAACAGCGTCGACCTTGTCTTTTTTCAGCCGCGAGGCGACTTCGCGCGCGTAGCCTCCCATTTGCACAGGATCCGTCGCGCCCATAAAGGAATAGTGGGCCGCCGCCACCGATCCGATCACCCCCTCGGCGGCGAGCTCGCGCAGCCGGTCGAGCGGGAACACGACGTTCCAATCCTCCTGGAAGCCGCTGCGGTCGAGGTTTATCGAAATGTGGCTGAACATCAACTGATCGGGCCGCGTCTCGGACGGGATCACCCGGTAATCGGGGTCGCGGCCGCGGAACGGCTTTTCGCCTCTGACGACGAGCCCCGCAGAAGATACGATCGCAACACGCCGCTCAGCCAGCGGCGGACCGTCCACCCACGGCGTCGTCGCGAAGCTGGGGCATTCCAGCTCGGCGTAGCGCCTTGCCTGCGCCGGCGGGAGATCGGTCAGTCGCACCATCTCGCTTCCCTATCGGTTCGCACCCGGCGCGAAGATCCCCGACCGGCTCTGCCGGGTCAATGATCTTCAACAAGGTTGGAGTTCGGCGCTAGGAGCCGTCATGCGGCACCTGTCGTAATCATGTCGTAGGCTGGCATTGTCAGAAATTCGGGGAAGACCGGCGCCTCGATCAGCTTCGAAAAGAGCGCGGCTGCTTGATCGCGACTGCCGTTTCCGGCCGATGCACGTAATTTGGCGAGCTCCTCGTCGAGGAGCTTGCGGCATAGCGGCAGGTCGACCGTGCGGCCGTCGTCGAGCCGGGCGCGGTGGCGGAGCCACTGCCACAGCTGGGCGCGGCTGATCTCGGCGGTCGCAGCGTCCTCCATAAGATTATAGAGCGGCACGCAACCGGTGCCGTGGAGCCATGCTGCGATGTAGCCGATCCCGACATTGAGGTTCTGCCTGAGGCCTGCCTCGGTGATCGCGCCCTCAGGCACTGCCAGAAGATCCTCCGTGGTGACATGCACGTCCTGGCGCTTGCGGGCGATCTGGTTGGGCTGCGGCATCTCCCGGTCAAAGATCTCCCTCGCGACCGTCACGAGGCCCGGATGCGCAACCCACGTCCCGTCATGGCCGTCGCTGGCCTCGCGCCGCTTGTCCGCGCGCACCTTTTCCATCGCCGCTTCGTTGGCCGCCGGGTCGTCGCGGATTGGGATCTGCGCCGCCATGCCGCCCATCGCATGGATCTCGCGGCGATGGCAGGTTTTGATCAGAAGCAGGCTGTAGCTGCGCAGGAACTGCGTGGTCATCGTGACCTGCACGCGATCAGGCACCACGCAATTCGGGTCCTCGGCGAATTTCTTGATGAAGCTGAAGATGTAATCCCAGCGGCCGCAATTGAGCCCCGCCGAGTGGTCGCGGAGCTCCCAGAGGATCTCGTCCATCTCGAAAGCGGCAAGAATGGTTTCGATCAGCACGGTCGCGCGGATCGTGCCCTTGGGCAATCCAAGCCTTGCCTGGGCATACAGGAAGACGCTGTTCCACAGCCGCGCTTCGAGATGGTTCTCAAGTTTCGGCAGATAGAAATACGGGCCTGAGCCGCGGGCCGTCAGCTCCTTGGCGTTGTGAAAGAAGAACAAGCCGAAGTCGAACAGCGCTCCGGACATCGGCACGCCGTCGACGAGGAGGTGCTTTTCCGGAAGGTGCCAGCCGCGCGGGCGCACAAACAATACCGCGGTCTTGCCGTTGAGGGAGTAATGGCGCCCGGTTTGCGGATCGTCGAAGGTGATGGTCCGGCGCACCGCATCCATCAAATTGGCCTGGCCTTCGACCAGATTGTCCCAGTTCGGCGTGTTGGCGTCTTCGAAATCGGCCATGAAGACATTGGCGCCGCAATTGAGCGCATTGATCACCATCTTGCGGTCGGTCGGGCCGGTGATTTCGACTCGGCGATCCGCAAGATCGCGCGAGATCGGTGCGACCCGCCAGTCGGCATCGCGGATCGCCCTGGTCTCGGGCAGGAAATCCGGCTTCCACCCGGCATCGAGCCGGCCCTGGATTTCGGCGCGGCGAGAGAGGAGGCGCTGCCGCTCGGCACGGAATTCTCGCTCGAGCTCGACGGCAAACCCGATCGCCTCTGGGGTCAGCACCCTTTCATAGCCGGGCTCCATCGCGCCCCGAATGACCACCCCGTTTGGCTCGCGGCAGAGCGCGTTCCGATTTGACGTGGTCATTGCGCTGCCCAATCGTGCACAGCCCAGTCATGATTGTGGACCAGGCCCTCGTCATGACCGTATTGCGGAAGCTCGGCGGGTCTATCCTCATGGAATTGCGCCGCCTCGGTGCTGCCGGCCAGCGCCGTCGTCGAGGACTGTCCGCCCGAAATTACCGTTGCCACTGCATCGAAATAGCCGACGCCGACCTCGCGCTGATGCCGGGTCGCCGTGTAGCCATCTGCCTCAGCCGCGAACTCGGCCTGCTGTAATTCGGAGTAGGCGGCCATACCGCGTTCGCAATATTGGCGCGCCAGTTGGAACATCGCAAGATTGAGGCTGTGAAAACCGGCCAAAGTGACGAACTGGAATCGGTAGCCCATTTGCGCGATGTCGCGCTGGAAACTTGCGAGCTGCTCGGGCGGCAGTTTCTTGCGCCAGTTGAAACTTGGCGAACAGTTGTAGGCCAGCATCTTGCCGGGGAACTCGCGATGTATCGCGTCGGCAAAACGCTTCGCCTCGTCGAAATTCGGTTCGCTGGTCTCCCACCACAGCAGATCGGCATAAGGTGCATAGGCGAGGCTGCGCGCAATCGCGTATTCGACGCCGAGCCAGGGGCGGATGCGGAAGAAGCCCTCTTCGGTGCGCTCGCCGGTGATGAACGGGCGGTCGCGTTCGTCGATGTCGCTGGTTAACAATTGTGCGGATTGCGCGTCGGTACGGCACAGCAGCACGGTCGGAACGTCTTCGACATCGGCTGCAAGACGGGCGGCGTTGAGCGTCCGGATGTGCTGACTTATGGGAACGAGGACCTTGCCGCCCAGATGACCGCATTTCTTCTCGGATGCGAGCTGGTCCTCAAAGTGCACGCCAGCCGCCCCAGCTTCAATCATTGCCTTCATCAGCTCGTAGGCGTTGAGCGCGCCGCCGAACCCGGCCTCGGCGTCGGCAATGATCGGCGCCATCCAGTATGTCTCGTCGCCATCACTTTCCGACCGCGCGATCTGGTCGGCGCGCCGCAGCGCATTATTGATCCGCCTGACCACATTGGGCACGGAATCCACAGGATAGAGCGACTGGTCCGGATACATCTGCGCCGCCGTGTTGGCGTCGGCAGCAACCTGCCAGCCGGACAAATAGATTGCCCGCAAACCGGCCTTGCCCTGCTGCACCGCTTGATTGCCTGTCAAGGCGCCGAGGGTCGGCACGAACGGCTCGGTGTTTAACAAGTGGCGCAATCGCACAGCGCCCATTTCCGCCAATGTGTGACGAATGCGGAAGGAACCAGCCAGTCGCTCGACGTCGGCACGGCCATAGTCTTTGCGAAGGTCTGTAACGCCGTCGGGCTGCATCATTACTCTCCTGAGTCGAAACTGTTGGATCTCAATAACGATATTGCAGCGGTGACGGCGAGCTCCAATGTGGCATGATCGATGCAATCCCGTCGCTAGTTTCACAGACGGCAAGCAGTTTTTGTAAAGGCAGTAAAATATGGCGCGTATTCGGATTGGGCGTACCGTCCGGCGGCTGCGCACAGAGCGCAACCTGTCGCAGCAGGCACTGGCGAACCGGCTCGGGATATCCGCAAGTTATCTCAATCTCATCGAGCACGATCAGCGGACCGTGAGCGGCACCTTGCTGATCAAGCTCGCCGAGATATTCCACCTCGATCTCGCCACCTTGTCGGGGGCCCAGGAGCATCGGCTGGAGGTCGGGCTTCGAGAAGCGTTCTCCGATCCTCTGCTGGGCATCGACGCCGTACCGGACGTGGAAATCGCCGCCCTGGCCGGGTCAAGTCCGAATGCGGCGCGCGCCGTGCTCGGTCTCTATCGCGCTTGGCGGGTAGCGCGCGAAGATGCCGGAGGTATAGCCCTCCCGTCAGGCAGGCGTGTACTGCTCCCGAATGAAGAGGCGCGCGACTTTTTCGACGACCGAGCCAACCATTTCCCGACGCTTGAAGAAGCAGCTGACGGGATCGCCGCCGGTTGCGCCGCCGCTCCCGCCGAGATGAACCACGCGATTGCCGAAAAACTGCGCAAAGCGCACGGCCTGACGGTGATTGTGCAGCCGCTGGATGGGGTGCTGCGCCGCTTCGATCCGGAGACCCACCGCCTTGCGCTCGCCGAGACGCTTCCGCGTGAGAGCCGGGGGTTCCATATGGCTTTCCAGCTCGCGCTCCTCGAAGCGCGCGATGCGGTAGAGACAGTGCTGAGCGGGGCCGCACCGTCATCGCCCGAAGCGGCAATGCTGATCCGCGTGGGTCTTCTCAACTACATCGCCGGGGCGATCCTGATGCCCTACGCCTCATATCTCGCGGCGGCGCGGGTCCTGCGCCATAATATGGAGGCGCTGGCGTCGCGCTTTGGAGTTTCGTTCGAACAGGCCTGCCATCGGCTCTCTACCTTACAGCGGCCCGAGGCACGCGGCGTGCCGTTCTTTTTTGTCCGCGTCGACCCGGCCGGGAATGTGTCGAAGCGCTTCTCGGCAGCAGGCTTTCCGTTCGCGCGCTATGGCGGCTCCTGCCCGCGCTGGGTGGTTCACACTGCGTTCTCGCAACCCGGTGCGGTCCAGGTGCAGGTCGCCGAGCTGCCCGACGGCGCGGCCTATCTTTGCTTCGCTCGCACCGTGGTGCGGCAGGCGACCCGCTGGGGCGAACCGAGGCCGGTCCATGTCGTTGCAATGGGCTGCAGCGTGGCGCACGCCCAGGATGTCGCTTATGCAGATGGGCTCGATCTCGAGCGTGCAAGGATCGGCATCGGCTTGTCCTGCCGCCTGTGCAATCGATCGGAATGCCGCAGCCGAGCCTTTCCTCCACTAGAGCATCGGCTTGCCCTCGATCCGCTGACCTCGAGCGCGGCCCCCTACCGGTTCGAGCCGCGCGAGGGCTGATCGTCATCCCGCGCTGTGGCAAGGTAGAATGATCCGACGAGAGGTACCCTATGACGAGCGGCAGCCAACTTCCTCACTTCACGGATGACAGCGCCCTGCCGGAGGCGGAGCGCCGTCTGCTGGGTCGCGCGCGCACGCTAATTCCTCGGCTCGCCGAGCGCGCGCCGGCGGCGGCGGCCGCGCGCCAACTGCCGGCGCAGACGATTGCCGAATATCGGGACGCCGGGATCTTGCGCATTTTGCAGCCGAAGCGCTTCGGCGGCATGCAGGGCCGGTTCAGCCTGTTCTCGCGGATCGTCGAGGAGTTGACTTATGGCTGCGCGTCCTCAGCCTGGGGTCTATGCGGTGCTGGCCGAGCATCAATGGATCATCGCGCAATACCCCGAGCAGGCGCAGGTCGACGTCTGGGGCGACAATCCCGAAGCGGTTGCCTCGTCTTCGTTGGCGCCGCGCGCGGCCGCCAAACCTGTCGCCGGCGGCTGGCGGCTGAGCGGGCGTTATTCATTCTCGAGCGGCTGCGACTATGCGCAGTGGGCGATCCTGGGTGCCTTTCTCGGACAAGCGGGCGACCCGCGGTGCATCGCCTATCTCCTGGTGCCGCTCGCCGAGGTCGAGATCGTCGATGACTGGCAGGTGCTCGGCCTCGCCGGGACCGGCAGCAAGTCGCTGGTCCTCGACGACGTGTTCGTGCCCGAGCACCGCTCGGTAATGGTCAGCGACCTCTTTGCCGGCACGCCGCCGGGCGCGCTGGTCCACCCCGACTATCCGGTGCTGCGCGCGCCGCGCGGGTTCCTGGTCTCCTATTCACTGCCGCCGGTCGCCATCGCGCTCGGCCGCCGCGCTCTCGACATCGCCTGCGCCGTGCTGGCGGGACGGATGTCGCGCGGAGTGACCAAAGTCGCCGAGTCCGAAGTCGTGCAGATGGCGGTCGGCGAAGCCGCCGCGGCGATCGACGCCGCCACTTTGATGCTGCACACCGGACGCGAGGCCAGCACCACGGCGGTCAGTCCCGGCCGCAGGATCACCGAAGCTGAGGCATTGCGCGCCCGCCGCGACATGGTGTACGCGCAGCACCAAGTCGGGTGGGCGCTCGACCGCCTCTGCGAACTCGACGGCGCCCGCTGGGTCTACGACGCCGACGAACTGGGCGCCATCCGGCGCGACGTAATGACGATCCTCACCCACCACGCCGCGAGCCGCCTGGCCGCAATGGCCCCTATGGCAAAATGCTGCTCTCTCGCGATGCCGGATGATTTCGCCAGGAGACGCTAGGAGCCAATCCGACTTCGCGGTATTTGATTGCGATCGGCATCGAGGAGGCATGTTGTCCGAATGGAAGAGATCTATTGCTTTGCGGGCAACCCGCTCGACCGCGTGAGCCAGCGCCGCCAAGACGCCGGCTGGATCGCCTCGTTGCTGGAGGACCCCACCAGCCGGCTGCTGCCATTGCACGGACTCAAGCCGCAGATTCGGCATTCTTCGGCGGCCGCTCTCGATTGGCAGAGCGCTTCCCCTTGGCGTCCACTGATCGATAGCGGCAATACGCTAATTCTGCTCGGCACGCGCGACGGCCATGCCTACTTCGCGCTCGACGCGACCTCGGCGGAGGTCCCAGCTGACGGCGACGGCGTCCTGATGGATCCGCGCGCGGCGGCCCCGATGATCGACGGTGGCGAAGCGGCAATTCTCGCCGAAGCCCGCTCGCTGATCGATTGGCATGCCCGGCACCGCTTCTGCGCGCAATGTGGGACGCCCAGCGTCGTCGCTTCGGGAGGATGGGTGCGCCACTGCCCGAATTGTAAGGCGCACCACTTCCCGCGCGTCGACCCGGTCGTGATCATGCTGGCTGTCAACGGCGAGCGCTGCCTGCTCGGCCGCGGCCACCGGCGCCCCGGCGCCCGGTTTTCCTGTCTCGCCGGCTTTATGGAGCCCGGCGAGACTCTGGAAGAGGCGGTGCGGCGCGAAGTCTGCGAGGAATCGGGTATCCGGATAGGGCGGGTGCGCTATCTCGCATCGCAGCCCTGGCCGTTCCCGTCGAGCCTGATGATGGGTTTTCTCGGGGAGGCGCTGACCGAGGACATCACAATCGATCCCGAGGAGCTCGCGGAGGTGCGCTGGTTCGAGCGTGACGAGGTCCGCGCGATGGTCGAGCGCTCGCGGTCGGACGACCCCATTCCCGGGCTCCCGACACTGCCACCGCCCTTGGCAATCGGGCATCAGATCGCACGCCGCTGGGCTTTGGGCATCGACACCGTTTAGACGTGCCGGAGCAGGTCGCAGTCGTTACCGGAGCGAGTTCCGGGATCGGTCTTTATACCGCACTCGGCCTCGCCCAAGCCGGAATGCGAGTCGTCATGGCGGGGCGCGATCGGGATCGGACCGAGGCCGCACGGAGATTGGTGGCCGGGCGCTCCGGATCCGATCGGATAGAGCTCGCACTCGCCGATTTCTCGCGGCTGGACGAGGTGCGGCGCCTGGCGATGGACGTATTGTCCGCCGGTGACCGGATCGACGTGCTGGTCAACAATGCCGGCCTGTTTTCGCCGCATTACCGACTGTCGGCGGACGGGTTCGAACTGACCTTCGCCGTCAATCACCTTGCGCCGTTTCTGCTGACCAACCTGCTGATGGAGCGCCTCAAAGCCTCGGCGCCGGCGCGCATCGTCACGGTCGCGTCGGAAGCGCATCGGCGCAATCGCGTCGATATCAGTGATCTCACCCGCCCGCGCGACTGGACGATGATGCGGGCCTATGGCCGCTCCAAACTCTGCAACATTCTCTTCACCCGGGAGCTGGCTTCGCGGCTCGATCCGGACGAGGTCGTCGCCACCTGCCTCCATCCGGGCGTCGTTGCCACCGGCATCGGTCAGCGCGGCGGCTTGGCCGAACTCGGCTGGAGGTTGGCGAAGCCGTTCATGCTGAGCCCCGAAAAGGGTGCAGAGACGCCCGTCTTTATCGCCACAGTGCCCGACCCCAAGCCTTTCCACGGCGGCTATGTTATCCGCAAAGCTCTCGCTCAGCCGGACCCGACGGCGCTCGACAGCGGCCTCGCCCGGCGCCTGTGGGATGAAAGCGCGCGGCTTGCCGGCCTCTAGAGGTGCTGCAATGATCCACTCCAGGCGTGCCTTTTTTCGGAAGACGCTGACCGTAGGCGCAGCAGCGGCTTTCTCCGACTTGACCGCAGGGCTCGCGGCATCCGCCCAGACGACATTGAGCCCTGAGGCAGCGCTGCAGCAATTGATCGACGGCAATCGACGTTTTGTCGAAGGTCGAATGACCTCGTTCGCCGAGGACCTAGAGATGCTAAAGGCCAAGACGGCCGAGAAGCAGGAGCCGTTCGCCGCCGTGCTCTCCTGCGCGGATTCGCGAGTGCCCGTCGAATTGATCTTCGACCAGAGCATCGGACATCTCTTTGTCACCCGGGTAGCCGGGAACATCGCCACTTCGGCGATTATCGCGAGCCTCGAATATGGGGCCGCAGTCCTCGGTACGAGGGCCATAGTAGTGCTGGGCCACGCCAATTGCGGCGCGGTCAAGGCCTCGATTGAGGCCAAGGCCGTCCCCGGGCAGATCAGTGCTCTCTACCCTTATATTCGAGCAGCCGTCGACCAGGCCGGGTCCGATCTCGAAGCGGCTATCAAAGCCAATGCGCGGATCCAGGCGGCTTTGCTGCGTCAATCCTCTCCTGTTCTTGCCGAGGAGATCAAACAGCACCGGCTGAAGATCGTCGCGGCCTATTACGATCTTGCCAGCGGCAGCGTTTCCTTGCTCGATTGATCCGCCGAAGCCTTCCGGATTGACGAAAGTAACTCTCGGACCCGGGGTACGAGTTCGAGTATTTTACTTCACACTGGTGGCGACGGTGAATGTCATGGAAGCCAAACATTTTTCTTTCATTTTTCTGGCGCTTGCGGCGCTGACCGGGTTGCCGGCGTACGCTCAGCCGGCCGGGCCGCCGCCGGCGGTGCTCGTCCAGCCGGCCGAGCTGAGGTCGATGACCAAGCAGGCCGAGTTCGTCGGGCGTGCCGAGGCGCTCGAAAAAGTCGATCTTCGGGCGCGAGTGCAAGGATTTCTGGGTCTGCGCCTGTTCAAGGACGGTGACGAGGTCAAAGAGGGCCAGGTCGTTTTCACGATCGAGAAGGAGCCGTTCGAGGCCGCGGTTGACCAGCGCAAGGCCCAGCTCGCCGCCGCTCAGGCGACGCTCGCCAATGCCGATCAGCAACTGGCGCGCACCGTCGAACTCACCCGCAAGGGCAATGCGCCGGTCGCCCAGCTCGACCAGCGCACCGCCGAGCAGGGCCAGGCGAAGGCCGCCGTGATGGAGGCCGAGGCGAACCTCCGGGACGCACAGATCCAGCTCTCCTACACCGAGATCAAAACCCCGATCAGCGGCCGGATCGGACGCGCTGCCGTCTCACCGGGCAACTTGGTCGGGCCGGACACGGGTGTGCTTGCGACGGTGGTAAAAGACGACCCGATGCAGGTGCTCTTCTCTGTAACCCAGCGCGAGATGCTCGAAGCCCGTGACTCGGAGGTGACCGGGAAGGTGAGGGCCCGCGTCAGACTGGCCAACGGCTCACTCTACAGTGAGCAGGGCCGCATTGATTTTCTCGACGTTCAGGTCAACCCGCGAACCGACGGTCAGACAGTCCGGGCGATGTTCCCCAATCCTGACGACATTCTCACCAGTGGCCAGACGGTTCGCGTCATCATCGAGGAAAAGGGCGGCGACAAAGTCATCGTCATACCGCAATCCGCGATCGCGATAGACCAGACTGGGTCTTACGTCTTCGTCGTCCGCCAGGACGACAAAGTCGAACAGCGCCGACTCCGTCTCGGCAACGGCCGGGAGGGGCTCGCGGTCGTCGATGAAGGGCTGAAGCCGGGCGAACGGGTCGTGGTTCAAGGCCAGCAGCGAATCCGCGCCGGAATGACCGTAGCGCCGCAGCTGGCGCCCGCCCCGGCCGGCTGACGAAGGCGGCTACATCGATGATCTCGTCGGTCTTCATTCACCGGCCGCGGCTCGCCATCGTCATCTCGATCGTGATCTCGATCGCCGGCGTCATCGCGCTCCGCGCGCTTCCGGTCGCTCAGTTCCCCGATATCGTTCCGCCGCAAGTGCAGGTCACTGCCCTCTATCCCGGCGCGTCGGCGGCAGCGGTCGAGGAGAGCGTCGCCCAGGTCATCGAGGCACAGGTGAACGGTGTCGACCGGATGATCTACATGAGGTCGACCTCGGGGGGCGACGGGAGCTACTCGCTCAACGTCACCTTCGAGGTCGGCTGCGACCCTGATCTCAATACCGTCAACGTCACCAACCGGGTCAACCAGGCGCTTGCCCTGTTGCCGCCCGAGGTGCAGCGCAACGGCGTCACGACCAAGAAGCAATCCACCTCGCTGCTGCAAGTAGTCGCGATCTACTCGCCAAAGGGCACGCGCGATGCGCTGTTCTTGTCGAATTACGCCAAGATAAACCTGGTCGACACCTTGAAACGGGTGCGCGGGGTCGGCGATGCGAGCCAGTGGGGCGACCTCGAATACTCGATGCGGATCTGGCTCAACCTGGACCGCCTGGCGAGCCTCGACATTACCCCCGCGGAGGTTATCAATGCGATCAACTCACAGAACACTCAGGCCGCCGTCGGCCGCGTCGGCGCGGCTCCGTTGGTGCCCGAGGTCGAGTTTCAGCTGAACATCAGCACGCAAGGCCGGCTGACCACTGTCGAGGAATTCAACAACATCATTGTCCGAGCCAATCCGGATGGCGGGGTCGTTCGGATCAAGGACATCGCCCGTGCCGAGCTCGGCTCGAAATCTGCAGATTCCCTCGCCCGGTACAATGGCCGGCCCGGCGAGGCCATTGCCGTCTACCAGTCGCCCGGCGCCAACGCGATTGCCGTCGCCGCAGGCGTCAAGAAGGCACTGAAGGAACTCGAGCCGCTGCTGCCCGAGGACGTCGCCTACGACGTGATGTACGACACCACGGTCTTCGTCAATGCAATGATCCACAAGGTCGAGAAGACTTTGCTCGAGGCCTTTGTGCTCGTCGGCATCGTCGTCTTTATCTTTCTCGGGAACCTGCGCGCGACGCTGATCCCGATCATCGCGGTGCCGGTCGCTCTCGTGGGGACTTTCGCGGTGATGCTGGCGCTCGGCTTCTCGGCCAATACCATCTCACTCCTCGCGCTGGTGCTGGCAATCGGAATCGTCGTCGACGATGCGATCGTTGTCGTCGAAGCGGCCGAGCATATCCTCGAAACGGAGCCCGAGCTGACCCCCGCCGAAGCAGCGGAAAAGGCAATGTCGCAGGTGACTGCACCGATAATCGCAATCACTCTCGTGCTGCTGTCGGTCTTCGTACCCACCGCCTTCATCCCCGGCATCACCGGCCAGCTCTATCAGCAATTTGCCGTGGCGGTGTCGGTATCGATGCTGATCTCGGCGATCAATGCGCTCAGCCTCTCGCCGGCGTTGTGCGCGGTCTTGTTGCGACACCGTGGTCCGCGACGGGGGCTGATTGCCTATTTCCAGCGCGCCATCGACAAGAGCCGCGACGGATATGTGGGGCTGGTGCGGCCGCTCGCTCGTCGGGCACTGATAACCGGGGTGCTGGTGCTTGCCTTCGCTCTGGGAACCGGCTGGCTCACGAAAATCGTACCGACAGGGTTCCTTCCGGACGAAGATCAGGGCGCCTTTTTCGCCGAAGTACAGCTGCCGGATGCGGCATCGCTGAACCGGACGAGCCGGGTCGTCGAGGAGGTTGAGAAAATTATCCGGGACCGGCCGTGGACGCAAAGCGTGCTCACGGTTGCCGGCTATAGCCTGATCGACGGCCTCGCCCTGCCGAACAAGGCCATTGTCATTGTCGGTTTGAGGCCGTTCGACGAAAGAACGGACAGCTCGCTCTCGGTCTTCTCGGCACTGGCCGAGGTCAACCCGATTTTTCGGGGCATTGCAGCCGCCAATGTCATTGCCTTTAACCTACCGCCCATAAGCGGCCTCGGCAATGCTGCCGGATTCGAATTCCAGCTGCAGAGCCTGGCCGGTGCAGCGCCGAAGGACCTCGCCGCCGTCGCCGACGGGCTCGTCATTGCCGCCAACCAGAACCCGGCATTGGCCGGCGTCTACACGACGTACGGAGCCTCGACGCCGCAAGTCTATCTGAAGCTCGACCGCGAGCGCGCCGAGACTTTAGGGGTGTCGATAGGGGACATCTTCAGCGCGTTGCAGACGACGATGGGCGGGACCTATGTCAATGACTTCAATCGCTTCGGCCGAACCTGGCAGGTCAAAGTGCAGGCGGACGCAAACGACCGCAAAGGCGTCGAGGACGTTTTCCGGGTGCGCGTCCGGACGGCGCAGGGCGATCTGATCCCATTGCGAGCGGTCGCCGATGTCCAGCTGATCACTGCCCCATCCTCCATTGTCAGGTACAATAACCGGCGCTCGGTCACGATCAATGGCGGGCCGGCGCTCGGCTACTCCTCGGGCGAGGCACTGCGCGCCATGGAAACCGTCGCCGCCGCTACTTTGCCGCACGGATTCTCCTATGAATGGACCGGCACGGCGCTACAGGAAAAAGCTGCTGCGGGACAGACCGGATCGATTCTCGGTCTGGCAATCGTCTTCGCCTATCTGTTTCTTGTCGGCCTCTACGAGAGCTGGACGATCCCGATCGCAGCGCTGCTGTCGGTGGTTGTTGGCCTATTCGGGGCAATGGCGGCGCTTAAGCTGTTCGGGCTCGACAATAACATTTACGCCCAGATCGGTGTTGTCGTCCTGATCGCTCTCGCTGCGAAGAACGCCATCCTGATCATCGAGTTCGCGATGGAGCAGCGGCGGGAGGGGCAGGATATCGTCTCGGCCGCGATCGAAGGCGCCAGACTGCGGTTCCGGGCGGTGATGATGACGTCCTTCGCATTCATTGCAGGCTTGGTGCCGCTCGTTGTCGCTTCCGGGGCCGGCGCGGCGACGATCCGCGCCGTCGGCACTGCCGTCTTTGGCGGAATGGTGGCCGCGAGCTTTCTCGGCATCTTTGTGATCCCGGGCCTCTACGTGCTCTTCCAAACCTTACGGGAGCGGGTCAAGAGCTTGTCAAAAACCAGGAGACCCGTGATACCTGAGCACACGATGCCCGAGAAAGCCGCCGAATAAGGGGGCCTTCCGGATTTCACGCTCGAGGTGCTCGCGTTCGGTGTCCGATGATCAGCCGCTTCCGCACTTTTCTGGCCGGTTTTTTTGTCCTGCTGCCTCTCGCCGTGACGATTACCGTCATCGTATGGGTCAGCACCTTTATCTACGCCTATGTCGGTCCGGACAGCGCGATCGGGCGGATCTTGATCTCGATCGGGTTTCGCTTGTCGGATTCACCCATTGCGGCCTATGCCGTGGGTGCGGTCGTCGTAGTCGGATTAATTTATGTTCTCGGGCTCGGCGTCGAATCCCGCCTCGAAAGCCGAGTTCGTTTATTGATCGACTCTTCGATGGACCGCATCCCGTTCGTCCGCAATTTGTACGACGTCACCAAGCGATTTGTCGCGATTATGGACCGCAAGGACCAGGACGGGCTGAAAAGCATGAGCCCGGTGTGGTGCTTTTTTGGCGGCGAAGGCGGCGCCGGGGTTCTGGGACTGTTGCCGATGCCGAAGCCGATCCTGATCGGTGGCGAGCATTACCACGTCGTCCTCGTTCCCTCGGCGCCAGTGCCGGTCGGTGGTGCCCTGATCTATGTCCCGGCCGCGTGGGTCAGGCCGGCGAATATAGGGGTGGAAACCTTGATGAGCATCTACGTATCGATGGGTGTAACGTCGCCTCAGACTGTCGATACCGAGCCCTCCCCCGCTGGGATCGAGGTTAGGCGCAACTAGCCAGGTCAATAGGGCGTGCCGTCGCGATGCACGAAGACGCGTTCGCCGCTCGGGGTGAGCGCTCTGCCGATATCGTCGTCAGGATAGATGACCGTATCCCCCGGATTGCGGTCGCCAATCTCCAAATAGACGACCTCGCGACTGCTGCGGTTGATCAGGTGGTGAGCGTCGCCGGACCCCGCCTTGAAGCCGGCGCACATACCCGGACGCAGCGGCATTTCGCCGGCATTGGTGACGAGCACGGGTTCGCCCTCGAGGATGTAGATGAATTCGTCCTCACGCTTATGGGTGTGGCGCAGCGCCGACATGCCGCCCGGCGGCAGCCGTGTCAAGTTCACCCCGAAATTGGTCAACCCGAACACGTCGCCGAGTGCCCGCCTCTCCCGCCCGGCAACTCTTGCGGCGAAGGGCGCCGGATAGCCCCGGCTGGCGCGGACCGGCGGCACAGAGCCGGCTTCCAGGGCGGCGGGTTTTTCTGCCTCGGGCATGAGCCTCCTCCACGCATGAGTTCTGCCAGGAATTATGTGCTAAGAAAAGGAACGCGCGCCAGTGTGGGACGTGTGAGCGAGCATGACTGAGAGAACGCGGATCGCCTACGGCGGCAAGACACTGTACGGCGCCGGGGTCGGCATTCTGATGCTGGAAACCCGGTTCCCGCGGATTCCGGGTGATATGGGAAATGCCGGAACCTGGCCGTTTCCGGTCCTCTACAAAGTGGTGCCCGGCGCGTCGCCGCGCCGTGTTGTCTGCGAAAGGGCCCAAGGACTCCTCGACAGCTTTCTCGCCGCCGCCGAGGAGCTCGTTCGCCTCGGCGCCGACGGCATTACGACCACCTGCGGGTTTCTCTCGCTCTACCAACGCGAGATCGCCGAGCATGTCGGGGTTCCCGTCGCGACGTCGAGCCTGATGCAGCTCCCGTTCATCGAGCGGGTACTCCCGCTTGGGAAGAGGGCCGGGGTCCTCACGGTCAGCGCCGCGAATCTGACCGCAGAGCATCTGCGAGCTGCCGGCGCGAACCCCGCGACGCCGGTCATCGGCACTGACGACGGCAGTGAATTCAGCCGCGTCATGATCAACGACGAAGAGCGGCTCGATGTCGCCGCGGCCGAGAGTGACATCCTCGCCGCAGGCGACAAGCTCGTCGCGCATCACGACGGCATTGGCGCGGTGGTCTTGGAATGCACCAACATGGTGCCGTATGCCCGTGCAGTAGCGCAGCGCTTGCGCCTGCCGGTATTCAGCATCTACACCTTTGTGACTTGGTTTCAATCGGGTCTGGTCCCGCGCGATTTCGGCCCCCCTTCGCGCCTGGCCGGAGAGTGGCGCGAGCGGTGAAGCGCCGGCAACCCAGGAGATGCGCCAATGACCACTGGTACCGATCGACGCGTGACAACCTCCATGGCCGCCCTCGGCTGCCTGCTGCTGACGGTCTGCGCCGCGCAGGCCCCGACGACGACAACCTGGGTCAAGTCCGGTGTGGACGACCAGACGGTCGTTCGCGAACTTGCCGACTGCAATGCACAGGCCAATGCAGCTCTCGCCACCGAACACGGCATCAACGCCGACATCAGTGCGACGCTCGGGCGAAACTGGCAGCTCGGCGGAACCCAGACGGTGGAATCGCAGTCGATGCGCCGGCAAGCCAGTGACTATGCCGACCAGGTGCTAAACAACTGCATGCGCGCCAAAGGTTTCACGAAAGAAAGCTGATCAGGGCCAGCCCCAGGGGCCCCACTCCCACGCACTGTCCATCATCAGCGCAGTCATCTGGGCTTCGTCGGCGAGCTGCTTCGCGAACACCTCTTGCCGGTACGCCGCCCAGTTCTGTTGGTTCCCAAAATAGACGCAGCGGCAGACCAGCGGGTCGGCATAGAGATACACCGGCTGACCATTGACAACCTTGGTGACGAATTTGTTCGGCGGCAGGCTGCGCATCGCTGCCAAGCGATGCGGGCTATCGGCGATCCTGACCTGGAACCCCGCCGCGGCAAGCAGGTCCTCTTTCTCTCCGACCAGCTGCTGCTGGCTGGCGCAACCGGCAAGCGCCAGCGAACTAATCAGGGCGCAGTATGAGATCAGCTTGGTCACAGCGATATCTCCGGTTGAGGAGGCCCCGGCAACTTAATCGAACGAGGCCGCGCGGCGCAACCGGCCGACCCGCTACAGGTCGAGCGCGTGAACCGCGCGCGGCTCGCGAACCCCGCGCAGCCGATGACGCCCGAGCGGCCGAAGCCCGGTACAGGTCCCCGCCGCAAGAGCGAATTCGGCGGAGACGAGCACCTTGCGCCCCAAAGGCTCGCACAGGGTTTCAATGCGTGCGGCCTCGTTGACAGCCGGGCCGATTACCGTGAAATCGAGACGGTCGGCGGCACCGACATTGCCATAGAGCACTTCCCCGATGTGCAGCGCGAGGTCGACCTCGGCGTTCGGCTTGGACGCCTCGGCCCTCCGGCGATTGACCCAGTCGAGCCTGCGCATTGCTTCCCTCGCCGCATCGATTGCGTCGCGGCAAATCTGCAGCTCGGTCTTCGCCAGCGCCGGAAAAATCGCCAGCATGCCGTCGCCCATGAATTTCAATACCTGGCCGCCGCGTTCCCGCAAAGATGCCGTCAAGGTCTCGAAGACCTCGTTCAACAACTCGATGACCGCGTGACCCGGTGTCGTGTCGGCGATCGCGGTAAACCCGCGCATATCGGCATACCACAGCACCGCGCGGATGCTCTCGACCGAGCCGCGCTCGATAGCTCCGGAATGGACGCGCCGCCCGGCGTCTTCGCCCAGATACGCCGCGAGGAGGCTCGCGGCGATCGTGTGGCCGGCATGCGTCATCATCGCCAGCGACAGGGCGGGCAGCACCGCCCGCAGCAGTGCGAGGTCGTCGTCGCGGAAGCCCCGCGGCCGGTCGGTTGCGAAGGAATAGGCGATCCCGGTGCCGTGCGAGAGGTCGCCTTCCGCGCCGAACCGGAAGATCTCGGCTAAATAGTCAGAGCCCCCTTCCGCTGCGAGCTCTTCGAGTACCGGAAAGTCGAGCTGTGCGGCGGACCCGCTCAGACGGCGGCGCAGATGCAGCCAGGGATTCCCTTCCCCTGCCCCCGTTTGCGCCTGGCGGAGCAGGTAAGCAAACGGGCTCTGCAGCCAGTTCGGTCCGTACGCCCGTCCGAACTGCTGGGGCTCGATACCAACGAACTCGCGCCGCCAGCTATAGCCGTAGCCGCCCCATTGCGGATGGAGCGTCCGCATCGCCGCGTAGCCGCGCCATAGCGGCACGCCGGCGTCGACGAGCCGCCGGCAGTAGCCGTCGAACAACGCCTCGGCCGTCGCGCCCAACAGGCCCTGCCGCACCGCCCAGACATGCAGTTCGATGATCCGCCGCCCGAGTGGGCCGTCATAGCTGATGGGGCGGCGCTCCACCATAACCTAGGCCCGTCGGGAGGCCCCTGCCTTTTCGAGCAACTGCTCCAGCACCTCATAGGGTTGCGCGCCGACGACGCCGTAGCGGGCGGCGACGAAAGTCGGGACGCCCGTCACACCCCATTGCCGTGACTTCGCCCAGTCGGCGTCGACCGCCTCCTTGAAGCGGCGCTCGGCCAAGACCTGGCGGGCTTCCTCGGCCGGCAGACCGACCGATTGCGCAATGTCGACCAATACGTCCGGGTTGCCGATATTGCGCGCGTCGACGAAATACGCCCGGTACAAGGCGTCGTGGATCGCCGCGCCGCCCGGCTGCGTGTCGGCCCATTTGCCGAGCTCCTGCGCCAGCCGGCTGTTATAGGTGTAGGTGCGCCGGCCATAGGGAAGTCCCTCGGCATCCATCAGGCCCTTCATGCGCTGATACATCGCCTCGGGATCGACATTACGCCCAGCATAAAGTTCGGCCATAGAGCGACCTTCGGCGGGGGTTTCCGGGTGCAATGGGAAATGCACCAGGACCGTGTCGATGTCGAACGTCTGTTTGAGCTTTTCAATACGCACGGTACTGAGATAGCACCAGGGTCAGACGTAGTCGGTAAAGATCTCCAGTTTGATCCGCTCGTCCATTGGGGTTGCGTTCCTTAGCTGTTGTTGGATTTTCACTCTTCCTCGATCGCTCGAAGATAGGCCGACCGTGGCTGGTTTGCTACCCGTTTGCAACCCGAGACAACTCGTCGATCCCTGCGTTTTCATCTCGAGCGGGAATAGCCTCGGATGGAACCAAGGGCGGCGTGGCAAGCCCGATGACGGCGACCAGAGGCCGAGCGAGGGCAAGAGTGGATTTGGTCTCAATGGCCGATTGCTGGAGCGCCGGTCCCACTTACGCCCGCCCGAGCGCGCCTAGCGGGTAGCTGGAAATTAGCGAATGAATCTCCACCTTCGAGATCGACCCAATATAAAGGGCCAAAGATCGTAATGGATGAACTATGGACAAGCTCCAATTGCTGAAACAGGCATCATTCGGAGCGCGCGTCGCTGAGGACGAAGCTTCTGAACTGGCCACGTATTTCGTCGAGACCGACCAATGGACGCGCATTGCGAGGGGCGAGATCGATGTGATCAGGGGTGAGAAGGGAGCAGGGAAGAGCGCAATATATTCTCTGTTGATGAGTAAAGTCGATGATTTTTTTGACAGAAATATTTTGCTAGTTGCCGCAGAAAGGCCACGGGGAACTCCAGTATTCAAAGACTTAGTCGCAGATCCGCCTGCTAGCGAGCTTGAGTTCGTTGGCATGTGGAAACTCTATATACTGACTCTTATAGCTCAACGTATGCGTGAATATGCGATGACCGGCGAAGCCGCCCGAAGAGTTTATTCCGCGCTGGAAGGCGCCGGCCTCTTGGAGCCCGAATTTGATCTGAGCGGAGCCCTCCGGCTGGTCCTAGACTACGCACGCCGTGTCGTTCGGGCCGAGTCGGTCGAAGGTGGTTTCACTCTCGACCCGAATACCGGGATGCCAGCATTTTCCGGCAAAATTACTTTTCGGGAGCCTGGCGTTGAACTTAGGCAACGAGGCTTTCTTTCGGTTGACAGTCTAATCGCGTCAGCGAATAGCGCATTAACAAACGCCGGATATCAGCTGTGGGTTCTACTGGATCGTCTTGACGTCGCTTTTGCGGAGACGAATGAGCTAGAGAGGAACGCGCTGCGAGCTCTGTTTAGAGTGTACCGTGATATGAGCGGCCATGACGCTATCAAGCTTAAAATTTTCCTGCGAACAGACATCTGGGAGCGAATTACAGACGCCGGATTCCGCGAAGCAAGTCACATAACAAAATTTGTTGTTTTGCAGTGGGCCTCGCCTTCACTGCTTAATTTGGTCGTACGCCGTTTATTAAAGAACGACCACATAGTTCGAGCCTTCGGCATAGATCGTGAAGGGGTCTTGCGCGATTTCAGCGCCCAGCATGAGCTATTCTATCGCTTTTTTCCGCCCCAGGTTGAGCAGGGTACCCGAAAGCCTTCCACGTTCGATTGGATGTCAGTCGATGTGCTGATGGCACCGTAAAAACAGCTCCAAGAGAGCTAATTCATCTTCTTATTTCGATTCGTGAAAAGGAAATCGAACGGCTTGAACGCGGCGAGGAGGCGTCACCCGATGAACAGATATTTGATAGACCAGTATTTAAAGAGGCCCTCCCAACAGTATCAGAGGCACGATTGGTGCAAACATTATATGCCGAACATCCGGATCTGAGAGAATTTATTTCGCGTTTATCAGGCGAAAAGACGGAGCAAACTCTCGAAAGTTTGACATCTATATGGGAGATGAACCGGAATGAGGCATCCGAGAGAGCTCAAAAATTGATAGAGATCGGTTTTTTCCAGCCACGAGGTTCGCGTGATCAGCCGACGTTTTGGGTTCCATTCTTGTATCGCGACGGGCTGAAGATGAGCCAGGGTCTCGCCGATGAGCCAGAAGTGATGCCCGATGACGACGCGCAAGGTCGGTTGTCGATTTGATCCGTTCACGAGGCCCGGGCTAAGCGCGAGAGTGACCGCGGCCCTTAAGAAGGCTTACGCGATGCAGTGGGCGGGGGGCGCGCCTGCCGTAGCCGGGTAAAGGCCCCCACCCCTGCCCTCTCTCCGCACGGACGAGGGAGTCTCCGGCGTGGTGCGTCTTACAAAGTCAATCCGCCGTCGACTATGATCGTCTGCCCGGTGATCATCGCGCCCCCGGCGCACAGGAAGAAGATCGTCTCGGCAATGTCTTCGGGCTTGCAGGCGCGCTTCAAAGGCGTGCGCTCGATCGAGGCGGTCTTGCGGTCGACCGGCCAGTCCTTGTTCCACGGGCTGTCGACAAAGCCGGGTGCGACGGCATTGACCCGGATCTCGGGCGCCAACGTACGCGCGAGGCTGCG
>Ga0126381_100000191_pt1 | contig 67650 bp, 63 predicted proteins | sample PanSoiMetPlot_28_FD_96465 | JGI IMG/M metagenome (GOLD analysis project Ga0126381, IMG submission 96465) | Tropical forest soil microbial communities from Panama - MetaG Plot_28 | ecosystem: Environmental > Terrestrial > Soil > Tropical forest > Bulk soil | place: Panama | collected 2016-02-17 | reverse complement strand
GCCTTTGACAAAATCGATTCGGAGGTCAATGCGTGGAGTGCGCAAACTCGCATGGCCGCCTAAAAATGACGCATTCAGAACTTGACGCATTCGGTTCAGGTTCTGTGCTTCAAGACTTCTAGTGCGTGGTCGATCTCGTTCAGTTTGTGAGATTTGCGCTAACCGGCACGCGAAAGTCGCCTTGCTTTATGGGGCGTGTTCAACGACGTCTTTTGCTGTCGGCAAGCCTGACGGTCTTTGCGGCGCGGGACATCGGGTCAGGTCGGCGTTTCCGCTTTGGAATTCCGTTGAATGAAACTGCGGAGGTAATCCCGAAGTTCATTTCTCACGGACCGAAATGCCGCCAGCCGTTCGTCGGCCGAGCCTTCGATCGCAGCGGGATCCGCGAAATTATGGTGCAGCTTTTCCGCGTCGCCGAAGAAGACCGGGCAGGTTTCACGGGCGTTGTCGCAGACTGTTATTACGTAGTCAAAAGACTGGCCGTCGAATTCCGCAACGCTCTTCGAGCGATGTGCGGAAATATCGATGCCAATTTCCTGCATGGCGGCGATCGCTTCCGGGCGAACGAAGCCGGGTTTGACGCCCGCACTTTCGACCTCGAACCCGCCGCCTCCATCGTGGCGCAACAGGCCTTCCGCCATCTGGCTTCGCGCAGAATTTCCGGTACAGAGGATCAACACACGTTTTTTGCTCATGAGCGCTTTCCTTCGGCGTGCGCGATGACCACGGCCGGGGCATCCTCCGGCAGTGACGGAACGAGCCAGCGAAACAGAACTGTTGCGGCGGCCGCGCCGAGCAACTGCGCCGCGACAAAGCCGGGCGCGTCAGCGGGGCGGATGCCTGCGAACGTATTGGTCGCCGAACGCGCCAGCGTCACGGCGGGGTTTGCAAAAGAGGTTGAAGCGGTGAACCAGTAGGCGCCCGTGATGTAAGCGCCAACCGCGAAAGGCACGGCGGCCGATCGCAGCCGCGAACAGCCCCAGATCACAGACAGGAGGCTGAAGGTGGCAACGAATTCGCTGAAGAGTTGCGCGCCTCCGGTCCTCACATGCTGCGAGGGGTTGAAGATGGGCTCGCCAAACATCAGGTGAGCCGCGGCAACTCCCAGGAACGCGCCGATTATTTGCGCGGTTATGTAACCGGGCACGACGCGCCATGACAAACCGCCTTGCGACGCGTCGGCGAGGGTGACCGCCGGATTGAAGTGCGCGCCGGAGATCGGTCCGAAGGTGAGGATCAGAGCAACCAGCATCGCCCCGGTTGCGAGCGTGTTGGCGAGCAGTGCGATGGCCAGATTGCCGCCGGCCAAGCGTTCACCCATAATGCCCGATCCCACGACAGCGGCCAGCAGGAGGCACGTGCCGAACGCTTCGGCGGCGATCCGCCGCATCAAGCTCATGCGCAACAGCCGGGAGCGCAGCAGCCCGCGGGCTTTGTTGCCCTGATAAATGCGCTCATGAATTTGCCTTCAACAGCCGGAGCCAGCGCGTCCACGTCAATTCCCTGTCCGCTCAGAAAGGCGCGCGCGTCTTCGATGTCGTAAACGCGGGTCGGCTCGATGTGGATCCTTTCAAAGCCAGCCCGGGCCAGCTTTCCAATGTACTGGTCCGCATCGAGCGCCCCTGCGATACAGCCGACCCAAAGCAGCATGTCTCTGCGAACCTCTTCCGGTACGTCGCCGCGCGTGACGACGTCAGATACGGCGAAGCGGCCTCCCAGCTTCAGGACGCGGAAGGCCTCACGAAGTACGCGGTCCTTGTCGCCGGAAAGATTGATAACGCAATTGCTGATGATTACGTCCACCGAGTTATCGGGCAGCGGGATACGCTCGATCTCTCCTTTTAGAAATTCGACATTTTCGATGCCCGCCTTGCGCTGATTTTCACGCGCAAGGGCCAGCATTTCGTCCGTCATATCGAGACCGTAGGCTTTGCCGGCGGGGCCCACACGGCGCGCAGACAGCAATACGTCGATACCGCCGCCCGAGCCGAGGTCGAGTACGGTTTCGCCGGCATTGAGGGAAGCCAGCGCAGTCGGATTGCCGCAGCCGAGGGACGCGGCTACCGCTTCTTCGGGCAAAGCGCCGGTCTGCGATGGATCGTAGAGGTTCGAGGTGATCGGGTCGCAATGGCCGTCGAGGGCAGCGGAGGCGCCGCAGCAGGAGTTGCCTCCGTTTCGCACGCGGGCCGCGGCCTCTCCGTATTTTTGGCGCACAACTTCTTTGATTTCCATAGGGCTTCCTCAGGCGCAGACGCGGAAAATCGTTTTTGGCTCTACTGCCTTGTTCCGGGTGCAGCACTCGGCGTAGAGGAAGCCCAGAAGCTCCTGCAGCGCTTCGGCGTTGGCGGAGTACCAGAGGTAGGTGCCCTCACGACGGAACCTGACCAAACCCTCGTTTTTCAGCTTCTCCAGATGATGGGACAGCGTTGACGCGGGGATGTTCAGCTCGTTGCCGATGTCGCTTACAACCATTCCGTCGGGATGCGCCGACAGTAATACGCGCATGATCCGAAGCCGGGGGCCAGTTCCCATGGCGGAAAACATATCGGCGAACCGGATGATCTCTTCCTCAGTTGGTTTGGCTGCCATAACTATAATTCTATAACAACCGAATTATCGAAACAATAAGCTGGCCGCGTCGCGAAAGTGTCAGGGCGGGGCGTATAATTTCCGGGATGAAAACCCGGCACTGGTGGATCACGATCTTTCGCGATGTTCATTTCTGGGTTCCGGCGATCGTCCTTCTGACCGGGCTGGTGTTGCTGCGGTTCGTGCGATGAGCGCGGAAGCGGTCGGGGCCAGCCGCTCCATCGAGCGGGCTCTGCCTGATCCCGCGCGCCAAAGAACGCTCTACCGGCTCGGAGTCTTCTGCGGGCTCGCCGCCGCTTTGTGGCTTGCGGGGGCCGAAGCTCCGACGAAGCTGGTCACTGTCGCCGTTTCGCCGGTCGTGATTTCGTTCATGATGGTTTTCGGCGCATTCGTGTCGCGATGGAGCCTTCCCGCTCTGGTCCACGGTACGGCGGATACGTTTCGCGATGTGCGGCATGCGCCGCACCTTGTTTTATGGGGCGTGTTCGCCGGGTGTTTGTGGGCCATCGGCAACACGCTGACCATTTTTGCGGTGCGGGATATCGGGCTCAGTCTGGCGTTTCCGCTTTGGAATTCCAACAGCCTGATCGGCATTCTCTGGGGAACGCTGCTGTTCCGTGAACTGCGCGGGTCCGGATGGCTGCGCAAGGTTGGGGTGGTCGGCGGGGCTGCCGTGATCTTCACCGGCGCGATTCTGATTTCGGCGGCATCTGCGTCCGAAGCCGGGCACGGGAGCGCGATGCACGGTATCGCGGCGGCGCTTGGCGCCGGACTGATGTTCGGGTCGATGTATATCCCGTACCGGAAGGCTTACATCACGGGTATGAACCCGCTCACGTTCCTGACGTTCTTCACGTTCGGCGAGATAACTATGATGTCGGCTGTCGCGGTTGCTTTTTCGGGCGGTCCGGGGCCGTTTTGGCGCGAGTTGTCCGCCAGCCGCGGCGTGTTGCTGTGGCCGATGCTCGGAGGGTTCATGTGGGTGGTGGGCGACCTGTTTCAGAACTATGCGGCTAAGTATGTGGGGATCAGCCGGGGCATCCCGTTATCGAATACGAACCAGCTTTGGGGATTGCTTCTCGGGTTGCTGGTGTTTCGCGAACTGCGCGGGCTGGCGGCGGGAGTTTACGCAGAGGTGATCGGCGGGTCGCTCATGATGGCGGCGGGCGCGCTGGCGATCTCTTTGTGCTCGGCGTCGGAAGGAGAATACGCGAATGTCCGGCTGGCGGCGCGGCGGGAGGCGGAGCTTTACGGGGTCGATCCGGATTATGTAGCCGCTCGGATGGAAGGGCGCGAAACGCGGGGGGACGCGGGCGGCGGCAGAACCTGGCGAGACTGGCTGGTGATCGGATGGGCGCTGGGGATTTTCGCGTGGATGGGGACCATGGCTTCCGTACCGCGCATGGAGATTGAGGCGGGATGGCTGGCGCTTTTCGGCGTGGCGCTGATTGGGGTACTCGCCGTGGGCGCGCTGGCGCTGTGGCGCGTTACGAAGTTCAGTTAGTGGGCACGCCGGGTAGAAACGGTGCGTCACGGAGTAGCGGCTATATCGCCGCGGCGGCGTTCGGGCCTAAGTTCGCCTTCATGCCCGCTTCGATCACCTGGCGGGCGCGCAAACCGTCCCGATGCGTTGTGGGAAATGGCGCGTTGTCGCGACAGCACTGGATGAAGGCCGCCACTTCGGATTTGTAGGCAGGACCGAAGCGATCGATGAATTCGGGCAATCCGGTTCCATAGTTGCGCATGGTGAATTCTTTATGGGCAATGGGTTGGCTGCGTCCGCGCCTTCCATAGGCCTCGACGACCACCGTGTTCAGCCTTTGATCGAAGCGCCCGATGTGGATCTGACCCTCCTCCCCGAAGATGATGGTTTCGACGCGGTAACCGGAGACGTGATTGCGGGTCACCTGCACCTGGCCGAGCAGATCGTCGCCAAACCACATGCAGAGCAGGGCATCGTCGAAGTCTTCATCGGCGGTGGTGAGCGCGTGACTGTAAATGCGTGAGCCGATGCTGAGCGCGCGCGATGGCATCTGCCCGGTGAGCCAGAGGATTTCGTCGACGTTGTGGACGGACATGTCGGGCAGAATGCCGCCGCTGCGGTATCCGTTCGGCGCGGGGCCGGAATCCTCGAGGGCGGAGAAGATCTTGAAGACGCGGCCGACCGATCCGTTTTGCATCAGTGTTCTGGCGTACTGGAGCGGTTCATCGAAGCGGCGCTGAAAGGCGAGCATAACGGAGTTGGGATAGTTTGCGTCGAGTTCAGCGACGAAGGCGCGGTCGTCTTCGAGCGTGTTGGTCAGCGGCTTTTCCAGCAGGACACGAAAACCCTTCGAAATGAGCGCCGTGGCATGGTCACGATGCTGGTCGGTGGCGGTTGCGATTACAGCGGCCAGGCAGATGCCGGAGTTCGCCAGGGCGTCGGCGTCGTGGAAAACCGGGATGTGAATGCCTGCCGAGCCAAGGAAACGGCGCGCCCGTTCGGTATCCGGATCGGCAATTGCCACCAATTGGCAGGTCTTCGTCTCGCGCGCAAGTTCGTGAGCATGAAGGGCGTGAACGGCGCCCATGCGGCCAATGCCGACGATAGCGATTTTGAGGGGTTCGGACACTAGTTCCTCACGATACTACGACGCCAAATTTTCTGATTCGACGGCGCTGAATTCTGCATCAGCCCCATGGCGGTGGCGCGTCATGCAAAAGGATCTTTATGTTTACGGCGATCTGACCCGCAACGTTCTGGGAGTGCTTTTCGTTATTGCGCTGATCCTCTTCTCGGGATGGATCATGCTGCCTTTTCTTTCGGCGACGTTGTGGGCGACCACGCTCGTGATTTCCACGTGGCCAGTGCTCATAGGTCTCCAGTCCAGGCTGGGAGGGAGTCGCGGCTTCGCGACTACCATCCTTACAGTCGCGTTGCTGCTTTTGCTCGTGGTTCCTCTTACTGTGGCGGTAGGCGCGCTGGTGGGCAACATGGACACCATCGTCGCGAAGGCAGATTCATTGAAGACGATGGCCCTGCCCCCTCCGCCCGACTGGATTGCCAAGATCCCGTTGAAAGGCCCTAAGCTATACGCCGACTGGCAGGAGGCCGCTTCGGGGGGGCCCGGCGGCCTTTCGGCGGTTATCGCGCCGCACAGCCGGCAGGCTCTGGCGTGGCTACTGGCGCGACTGGGCGGCGTCGGAGGGATGATTCTTCAATTCCTGCTGACGGTGATCATCTCGGCGATTCTTTACGCGAACGGGGAGACCGCGGCGCACGGTGTCCGGAAATTCGCGGAACGGCTCGCGGGAGCGCAAGGCGACCGAGCGGTGGTACTGGCGGGGGCGACCATCCGGGGCGTAGCGATGGGCGTTATTGTGACAGCGATCGTTCAGACGATCATCGCGACCGCCGGACTCCTGATTGTTTCGGTTCCAGCCGCGGGACTAATTGCCGCGGGCGTGCTGATCCTGTGCATCGCCCAACTCGGTCCATTTCTGGTGATGGTTCCGGTCATCATATGGAAGTTCTACAGCGGCGACACGGTGGGCGGGATCATCCTGACTGTATTCACGCTTGTGGCGGGTACGATCGACAACTTCCTTCGTCCGTTCCTGATTAAGAAGGGCGCGGATTTGCCGTTGCTACTCATCTTCTCCGGTGTCATCGGTGGACTGGTTGGTTTCGGCGTGATGGGGATATTCGTTGGCCCCGTGATCCTTGCGGTTACGTATGTTCTGCTGCGCGAATGGGTCGAGAACCGACCGAAGGCGGCGAGTGAGGAAGCCGGGACTGCCTCGGCTCAGGCCGTCTCCGGCTGAACTATTTCAGGGCGCCCTGGAGCAGGGAGGCGACCCCCGATCCTCCTTTGGATCCGACAAACTGAACGAGCAGTGGCGCGAACTTTGTGGCCATCTGGGGTGACAGGCCCAGTTTCTTGAACGATCCGGCGACGGACGCGAGTCCTCCCAGTTCACCCGGCAGCGAGCTGGTGAGGCTGGAGAGACCGGAGACAGCGGAGTTTTTGGACGACGAGGGGGCCGCTTTGAGCAGGCCGTCCATTCCGGGAACGACGGCGGCTATTTTGCCGAAATCGGCAGGACTGAGCTTGGTTTTGGCCAGGCCAAACAGCGCACCCGCGCCACCGGTCGCCTGGGCGGGGGTGACAGATAGTGTCTTGGTCAAGTCGCCGATCAGTTCGGGACTGGTGTTGGACAAATCGGCGGCGAAGGACTGGTTATAGGCCGCTCCAACGAGGAAAACGAACAAGGCAGTCTTTGGCACCTGGTTTAATCTGATTTTCACTTTCTCTCCTTTCGGACAATACACCTCCGGACAGCACACCAAGTTTCCGATTCGCGCATCAAGACCGGGATTTATTTGTTTGGGCGCCGCCATAATAAGTTCGATGGAAACCACGCGACGCGACTTCCTTCGGATGGCGGGAGCTTCAGCAGCGGCAGCTGTTGCGGTTAAGGGGCAGCCGTCTCCCCGGCCCAATTTTCTGGTTATCGTTACCGACGACCAGGGAATCGGGGATGTGGGCTGTTACGAACATCCTGAAGTCCGCACGCCTAATCTGGACCGGCTTGCCGCGTCGGGTGTGCGGTTTACCGAGTGGTACGCCAATGCGCCGGTCTGCTCTGCCTCACGTGCGGGAATCATGACAGGAAAGTATCCGGACCGAACCGGTGTTCGCGGCGCGCTGCCATCAGAGCCGACGTGGGATGTGAACGGACTCCGTGCCGGGGAACAAACGCTGCCGTCGCTTCTACGCGGTCTTGGATATCGGACCGCGGCTTTCGGCAAGTGGCATCTGGGCAGCGCGCCGCAAAGCCGTCCTCGGGCGCAGGGATTCGATGAGTTTTTTGGCTGGTATTCAGGATGGCTCGATGCCTATTCTCATCGCTATTACCAGCTTGGCGGGCCGCCGGGCAAGATCTTTCACGACCTTTGGCACAACGAAACGGAGGTGTTCGAGGAGCCTGCTTATATGACGGAACTGCTGGGGCGCGAGGCGGGCGCGTATCTCGCGCGTCAGTCGGCGCAACAGCCGTTCTTTCTCTATTTGGCGTTCGGGGCTCCGCACTATTCGATGATGGCTCCGAAGAAGTATCTGGATCGGTTTCCGGCTTCGATGGAGCGCGACCGCCGCATGCATCTTGCGATGGTTGCGGCGGTGGACGATGTGGTGGGCGCGCTGCTGGATCAGTTGCGTAGCCAGGGTCTCGAAGGCAATACGGTCGTGTATTACCAGGCGGACAACGGCGCAACTCGCGAGGTGCGTGCGTCGAGCGACGGCAAGCCTTATCACGGTGGAAGCAACGAGCCGTATCGCGGGTACAAGCTTGGCCTGTTTGACGGGGGGATGCATGTGCCAGCCTTGTTGCGCGTTCCGGGCGTGACGAAAGCCCGTCAGGTGTGGAACCGGCCGATGATTTCGATGGATCTGCTGCCCACGTTTGTCACGCTTGCGGGCGGGAAGCCGCCGGCCGGGATCGATGGGCAGGATTTGATTCCCGTGCTGCGCGGGCAGTCACCTGAGCACGAATATCTTTTCTGGAGCCATGACAATCAGCGGGCCGTGCGGCACGGCGACTGGAAACTGATTCTCAATCCGCCGAATTTCCCCGGCGAGGAGGTCGCGGCGAAAGTCTGGCTTTCGAATCTCGAAGCGGATCCCTCGGAAAAGGTAAATCTAGCGGAGGGCGAGGCCGCGCGCGTCCGGGAACTGATCGGACGGATCACCGAGTGGGAACAGCGAGTGGCGTTTCCGCCGGCTGGCCATTGAGGACGCGGGCGGCGGTTTCCGCATCGAATTCGTTCTCCCATTTCGCGATCACTAGCGTCGCGACGGCGTTTCCGATGAGATTCGTGACGGCGCGGACTTCGGACATAAAGCGGTCCACGCCCAAAAGAAGGGTGATGCCGGCCACCGGCACTGAACCAACGGCCGATAGGGTCGCCGCCAGGGTGATGAACCCTCCCCCTGTTACTGTTGCGGCTCCTTTGGAAGTCAGCATGAGAATGAGCAGGAGCCAGAGTTCGTCGCCGGTCGAGAGCTTGGTGTTCGTGGCCTGCGCGACAAAGATCGCCGCGATGGTCAGATAGATCGCGGTGCCGTCGAGATTGAACGAATACCCGGAGGGCACGACGAGTCCGACCACTGGCTTCGAGCAGCCGAGGCGCTCCAGTTTGGTCATCAGGGGCGGCAGCGCCGATTCGGATGATGAGGTGCCTACCACGATCAGAATCTCCTCCTGGATGTACCGGAGCAGTTTCAGGATGCGGAAGCCGTGCAGTCTTGCGACTATACCGAGCACAAACAGGACGAAAAGCGCGCTGGTCAGATAGACGCAGGCCAGCAGTTTACCGAGTGGCAACAGCGTTCCGACGCCATAGCGCCCGATGGTAAACGCCATGGCTCCGAACGCGCCGAGGGGGGCGGCTTTGACGATGATTCCGATCACGCCGAAACATGCGCGGCTTGCCGATTCCAGAGCGTTGGTGATCCGGTGGCCGTCATCCAGACGCGCGATCGCCAGACCGAAGAGAATCGCGACCAGGAGCACCTCAAGGATTTCGCCATTCGAGAACGCTCCGACGAACGTTTCCGGGATGATATTGAGCAGGAAATCGACCGTGCGCATCGATTTGCCCGAAGAAGCATATTGCTGAATCGCGCTGGTATCGAGGGTCGCGGGGTTGGCATTGATCCCCGCTCCCGGCTGCCAAAGCTTGACTACGGCGAGCCCGATCAGCAGGGAGAACGTGCTGAGGACCTCGAAATAGAGCAGCGCTTTGATGCCGACGCGGCCGAGCTTTTTGAGGTCGCCGATGTTGCCGATTCCCACCACGACGGTGAGAAAGACGATCGGCGCGATCATCATTCGAATCAGCTTGATGAAGGCGTCTCCGAGGGGCTTCATCGCCGCTCCGGCCGAGGGATAGAACGCGCCCAGAGCCACGCCGAGCACGATTCCGGCGAGTACCTGAATGTAGAGCGCGCGATGAAAACGGGGCTTGGGAGGGGATGACGGGACGCGGGACACGGGACTCATTCAATCTACAACCGTTACAATTCGGATAGATCGATGAAGGTCGAAATTGAAGGCGTAACCCTGCACCTGGCGCATCCCGATGAGCTTCCCGTCCGCTGGGTAGGGCAGGAGGAGTTGATGCGGCAGCTGCTCGCCGCATGGATGGTAGTCACGGAAACCGACGTACCGATGAGTCCACGGCTCATTGGCAAGCCGGGCGTGGGGAAGACCACTCTTGCTTATGCCGCGGCGCGTCGCATGGGGCGCGATGTGTTCATCATGCAGGCGACGCTCGACACAAGGCCGGAAGATTTGCTCGTCACTCCGGTTATTGAAGGTGAGGGCAGGCTGCGATATGTCGCCTCGCCGCTGGTCAGCGCTATGATTCGCGGCGGAATCGCGATTCTGGACGAAGGAAACCGCATGAGCGAGAAGAGCTGGGCGAGTCTTGCTCCGCTGCTCGATAACCGCCGGTATGTGGAGAGCATCGTCGCGGGCGTCAAGATCAAGGCGCACCGGAACTTCCGGCTCGTCACGACCATGAACGACGACGCTTCGACTTTCGAACTGCCCGAATACATCCACTCGCGGCTGCAGCCGCAGATCCTGATCGATTTTCCGGAGAAGAACGAAGAGTTGCAGATTCTCAAGGAAAACCTGCCCTTCGCGGACGATCGGGTGCTCCAGTATGTGACCGACTTCCTCGAGCAGGCCCATGCGGCCGACGAGCGGTACAGCGTGCGCGACGGCATCAACATCGCGCGTTACGCAGTGAAGCTGAAGAGCCTTGCCACCGACCGGGATCACGAGCGCGTCGCGCTGGAGTTGGCCGTGACGCAGACGCTCGGCGAGGAAGCCCTTCGATATGCCCGGCGAAACCGTTCCCTCGCTTCCTGAAGGGCAACTGCCGGATTTCGGCAGCCTGAGGCGGGGGCGGTTCACGTACCTGCCGGTCGTGCCAGGACGGCTGGAGTTCGCGGCGGAGGCGCGGCGGCGGATCCTCGCACAACGGCCGGAGGTGGTGGCCGTCGAACTTCCCGCGACGCTGGAAGGCCTCTATCTCGATGCGGTCAAGCGTCTTCCGCAGATCTCCGTCATCCTCTATAACGATGGCGAATATCATCGCGACCCGGAGGCTTCTACAGCGATCTACGTGCCGGTGGAACCCGCCGATCCGTTCATCGAGGCGGTGCGGACGGCTCAGGAGATTGAGGCGCAGGTGGTCTTCGCCGACCCCGATTCCACGGAACGGCCGCATTTGCCGGACACGTATCCGGATACCCACGCGCTGACGGCCATTACGCTCGAGCAGTACGTCGAAGCATATCGGGTCTATCCGCAGCCGCGAGGTCCGGAGATCGAGCAGTTCGCGGAAGCCATAGCCTGGAAGCTGCAGGGGGCGGACCCGTTCGCCGAAGTGATGGTGGTTATCTCGCTGAACCTGCTGGATCCCGTGCTCGACGCAATGGAGCGCCCTCAGAGCGAGCCCAAGCGACGGCGACGGCATGAGCCGCAGTTGGTCAACCCGCATCCGGACTGTCTGGGAGAGGTAACGCTCGAATACCCGTTTCTACAAGAGAAGTACGAAGAGTTCCGGCTGAAGCCGGAGGCGCCGCTGGGCGGAAGCGTCGCGGATCGCCGCCGGGTCCAAATGGCATTGTTTCGCGAGTCTGAAACAGCGTACGAAATGAATACCGGCGAGAAGATGCATTCGTGGCAGCGCCGATTGCTTGCGCGCTACAGCCGTAATCTCGCCATCATTCACCACGACCTGACCGCTTCGCTCTATGACCTTACGATCGCGGCGCGGTCAATCGTGGATGAGAACTACGCGTGGGATGTTTGGGAAACGGCTTCACGCTACTCCCCGCAGCAGACGTCCACCGACATCGAGACGGTAAACATCTCCGGCGATGAGGTCTGGCTCAATACAAAGCGCCTTCGGCTCCGGCGGCGGCTTCCGAGCACCAAACGGCGCCTCGGGAATCTGGGGTTAAAGCGGCGCAAGAAGGAAAAGGTCGCGGGCGAGTGGGCTTCGGAACTCAACGGGACCAGCATCTGTTCCTATCCGCCTGAAGACATCCTGATCGAAGACTTCGGGCGCTTTCTGAAGAAGAAGGGCAAGAGCGTTCTGTCCGAGGAGCGCGCGACGGTCGAGCCGTTCACGGCTTCGCTGCTCGATGGAATCGACCTGCGAGAGACCATCCGCAACTGGCATGAGAACAAGATCTACGTGCGGAATCTGCGAAAGACTCACGGCGAGGTGGGTTCCGTCATCGTGATTTTCGACGAGGACCGCGACGGCCGGTACAACTACATGACCACCTGGCTTGGGGAGCACCAGAACGAGTCGGATATGGCGTTTTATTCGACTTATCCGTTCGATCACCTGGTCGGGCCTGGTATCGGGCGCGCGGAATACGGCGGATTTCTCATGAGCCTTCCGGCGCGGCGAATGTATGACGTCTGGGCGGATCCCGATTACGATTTCGCCGAGACGAAGGCGGAACGCCTGCTGCTCGCCGGGATGGACTATTCGATTCAGAAATATGTCGTTTATGTTGCGTCGAAACCGCCGCGGTCGGTGTTCCGGAATATTGCGGCGCGATTTGACCGCACGATTGTGTATCTGCCGATTGGACAGCTATCGCCGGTCACGCTGAAGAAACTTCGCGTCGTACATGTTCTCGACGGGTACGACAAACGCGACATCGCGAAAGAATATATCTGGTAGTCTCAGGCAGCCTGACTCATGAGCCGGGCGAGAACATAGGGGCCTTCCGGAATCACGGCGACGCGCGCGCCCGGCGGCAGGCCGTCCAGCAGGGCCGCGACGGCACGGGCGGGTTCGTCATAGGCAGGTCCCCACAGCCGCGCGCGAGTCTCCGAAGACAGACCCGGCACGCAATAGAGAACCTTGGCGCGCGTGGCGATCAGCGCCAGTTTCTCGAGCTGCCATTGATCCACTGTCACGGGCGTGTCTTCGATCGCGGCGAGGTACGCCGCGGGGTCAGAGTGTTCCGCGAGCAGGCGCGAGAATTCCGGACCGCCGCAACCTTCGGCGCATGCGCCCAGCATCAGGATGCGCCCGCCGTTACGCACAATGTGAGAGGCTGCGGTGATCCCTTTGATGCACTGGTAGTACGTGAGGTCGAGCGGATAGCCTGCGCCCGTCGTAATGACGGCGTCCACCGGGCGATCAAGTTCCTGCAGGAGCGTGCGTGAGACGAATTCCACGCCTTTCGCATGCGCGGGCACAGGGTCGCCCGCAAATACGGCGGCGATTCCCCGCTCGTGTGAGAGCGCCACATCGACCATGAACTGATGCCCCGCCATTCCGGCGATTTCAACCAGTTCGCGATGGAGAGGATTGTTTTCGATGGAGCCCTCCACGGCCAGGCGTTCGCGCATGAACTTCGGGCTGTGGATGACTTTGATCGTCTCCTGGGCGGCGAGCCCGGGAACGACGAGCTTGCGTCCGCCCGAGTAACCGGCCATCAGATGCGGCTCAATGAAGCCGAGGGTGAGGCGCAAATCCGCCGAGACAAAGCGCTTATCGACCCATGCGGGGGTGCCGGAAGATGAGGTTCCGAGATTTTGATGGCTCGCGAGGTCGCGCGCGTCGTGGTTTTCAACTCGATACGAGCGCGCGATCTCTTCGCCGACAATCTCGCGGATCTCCGCGCCGGTCGCCGGACGATGAAGCCCGGTCGCGATCAGGATCACGATGCGGGAGCGCTCGATTCCCGCGCCTTCGAGCCGTCTCAGAACATGAGGGAGAACGATTCGGTTGGGAGCGGGACGAGTGATGTCGCAAACCGAGATCGCCGCGGAGGACTTGCCCCTCGCGAGGTCCGCAAGGGACGGGCCTGCTGCCGGAGCGTCCAGCGCCGCGTCAATCGCGCGGCCCGGGTCTTTGAGGGACACCGCGGATTTCGCGTCGAGGACGACGTACTCATATCCGTCCGGCAATCCGATTTGCGCCCCGGCCTTTCCGAAGGCCATTCTTAATAACGTTGCGCTCACATTAGAATTCTCTCATTGTGGATGAAAACGATTTAAGGTGGCCGTTGGTTTGCAATGATATGGACGAGGATTCACACGATGAGATTCAGGCCAATCGTTTTAGCGACTATATTCACAACCGGGCTCGCGATGGGTTCCTTCGCACAGAGCGCCACGCAGGATATGAAGAACGCCGGCGACGCCACGAAGGACGCGGCGAAAGACGCTGGCAAAGGCGTCGCCAAGGGGACAAAGAAAGGCGCCAAAGCTGTGGAGGACGGCAGCAAGAAGACGGGCAACGCCGTCGTAAACGGGACGAAAAAGGGAGCGCACAAGGTAGCCGAGGGTACCGAGAAAGGCGCGGAGAAGGTAAAGGACAAAACTCAGTAGTTCAGAGCAACTGCATTCCGGAATCCACGAACAAGATGTTTCCGGTGACGCCGCGGCTCAGGTCGCTCGCAAGAAACGCCGCGGCGTCTCCCACCTCTCCCGCTTCCGTGACGTGACGTAACGGGGAGTGCTGCTTCGTCGCGTCCAGCATCGTCGAAAGATCTTTCACCGCCCGCGCCGATGCCGTCTTGACGGCTCCCGCGGAAATCGCATTGATCCGGATTCGGGAGGGCCCGAGGTCGTTCGCGAGGTAACGGGTCGCGGCCTCGAGCGAAGCCTTGGCGACGCCCATCACGTTGTAATTCGGGCGCACTCGCGTGGAACCGAGATACGTCAGCGTCATCATTGAACCACCGTTCGTCATCGCCGGGGCGATCGCACGGGCCATGGCGACAAAGGAATAAGCGCTCACGTTCTGCGCCAGGAGAAAACCGTCACGATCGGTTTCGATGAACGGGCGCCGCAGGTCTTCGGTGTTGGCGAAGGCGAGGCTGTGAACGAAGGCGTCCACCGGCTTGTCGAGAGCGCGAAGCGACTCGGCGAGAGCAGTGATCTCATGGTCCTTCGTTACATCGCACGGCAGGAACTTCGCGACGTTCATGCCGCCGACGATGGACTCGATCGTTTCGCGCTGCTTGTCGTTCAGATAGGTGAAGATCAGAGAGGCGCCTTCGCGGGTAAAAGATTCCGCAATGCCGTAGGCGAGACTCCACTTGTTCGCGATTCCGGCGATAACCGCCGTCTTACCGGTGAGCAGTCCTGACATCAATCCATCAGGTTACTTCACGAAGCCATTCACTCTCAGCCAATGGGCAAGCAGTCCCGGCCATTCCGAGAGCGCCGGGTCGTCCATTCCCAGGCCGACGCCGTGAGGCCCATTCTGGAAAATGTGCATCTCCGCCTTGACCCCCGCTTTGCGCAGGGCGAGGTAATAGTAGACGCTGTTTTCCGCAGGCACGGTCGTATCCGCGTTGGTCTGGAAGATAAAGGTTGGCGGCGTCTGCGCGGTCACGGCGTTTTCGCCCGAGAGGCTTTTCGCAAGCTCCGGGTCTGGGTTGTCGCCAAGGAGATTTTTTTTGGAGCCCTGATGGGTCCAGGGCTGGGTCATGGAAATAACGGGATAGCCAAGGATGGAGAAATCGGGACGGCTGCCGGCGCGGTCAATCGGATCGGACGCCGACGCATTGCCGGCATCGAAGTGCGTGGACGCGCTGCTTGCCAGATGGCCACCCGCGGAAAAGCCCATGATCCCGATTTTGTCGGGTGCGATCTTCCACTCTGCCGCCTTCGTCCGGACCGTTCGGATTGCGCGCTGCGCATCGCCGATCTCGACCGGATGATGGTAGCGGGGACCGAGGCGGTATTTCAGGACGAACGCGGCCATCCCGAGAGAGTTGAGAAAGCTCGCGACCTGCCGCCCTTCGTGATTGCTGGCGAGCGCTCCATAGCCGCCGCCGGGGCACACGATCACGGCGCTGGTTCCTTCGCGCATTGTGCGCGGCCAGTAGACCGTCATTGTGGGAATGTCGCGATCCTCGGAGCCCTGCGCGCCCGGAGCGGGACCGTTCCACAAAGGAAGGACCTGGCCGTCCTGCGGGACCTGCGCGGCAAGAGTGATGGCCGTCATAGCCAATAGGAGTGGGGCTCGCATGACTGCCGATAATATCAACCCGTTGGCTAACATGAAGGTCTGTTCGCCATCCTAATCGCGGTCATCGCGCTGATCGTGTACGGGTCGCTGTACCCGTTGCACTTCGTTCACCGCGATCTGCCGGCGGGCGCATTCTACATCCTGTTGCATTCCTGGGAATGGACCACGACGCCGCGGTTCCTCTCGGACGTCATCATCAATATCGCGATCTATATCCCTTTGGGCATGTCCGCGCATCTCGCGTTGAGGCGCTATGGGAAGTGGCTCCTGGATATCGCCGCGCCGATCGCCATGGGGACGATGCTCTCAGCGAGCATCGAAATGCTTCAGCTTTACACGCCGACCCGGATGTGCTCCGCGGTCGACCTGATGAACAACGCCATCGGTTCCGCGATCGGCGTTGTCGCGGGATTGCTCCTGGCGCGGGGTACGAAAGCCTGGGATTTTCGGGCCGACGACGTGAACATTCGCGACGCGCGCGCGGCAGGCCTGCTCTGCGTTCGTTTCGCCGCACTGGTGTTTCCGTTTTTCCCGGCTATATCACGCTTTACATGGATCCGGAAGCTCGAGACTTTCCAGGCGCAGCCCATCATCAGCGTTACGGAGGTTACGCTCACCGGCGCGGAATGGTTTGCGACGGGGCTGCTGCTCGTGGCTGCGGGAGTGAAGCGGCCGCTACGTTGGCTGCTGCTCGGCACGCTGCTTTTGCCTTTCCAGTTCTTCATTTTGGGCCGCACGCCCACGCCCTCGGATTTCATCGGCGCGGGGGCAGGAATCATCACATTCCACTACCTCGGCAGGGACCACTGGACGCGCCGGGCCACGGCCGCAGTCCTGCTTGTTGCGATCATCTCGCGGGAACTCAGACCATTCCACCTGGCGCCGCAGCCGGAGCCGTTTTCCTGGATGCCATTTACCGGAGCACTGACGCGGGAGTGGCATTGGGGCGCGCAGACGCTGGTCGAAAAGACGTTCGATTACGGAACGGCGATCTGGCTTCTGCTCAAATCCGGCGTACGCGGTTGGCGCGCGGTGATCGGCGTGACAATGCTGCTGGCCGTAATCGAGGTGGTCCAGATGTGGCTACCCGCCCACACGGCGGAGATCACTGACCCGCTGATGGGCCTGTTACTCGGTTTCCTTCTGACCCGGCCTCGGCTCGTGCGCGCAGCCCGTGTGCTCGAATAGTGAGTCATGGTTGACGTGCGGGATAATCTCCGGCTCGCCGCGGACGCGATTCGCGCCCACAAGCTTCGCGCCGCGCTCACCATCCTCGGGCTCACCATGGGCGTTGCGACGCTGATCACCGTGATGACGCTCGTTCAGGGGGCGAACCTCTACGTCGAGCAGAAGATCGCCAATCTGGGGACCAACGTTTTCCGCATAGCGAAGACGCCCTTCGCGGTGGTCGATTTTACGGTCGTCGTGAAGGCGCTGAAGAACAAGAATATCGACGCATCGGATTATCACGCGGTAAGCGATCTGTGCGTTGCGTGCGGTCAGGTGGGCGCGTCGGCGAACGGCACACTGACCGTTCAGTACGAAAACAAAGAGGCGGACGATACGACGATCATCGGTTACACGCCGAATATGATCGATATCGACACGCGCACGCTCGATCAGGGCCGCTATTTCACCGAGAGCGAAGACCGGCATGCGGCGTACGTCTGCATTCTGGGCGCATCGCTCGTCGATCAGTTTTTTCCGAACAAAAATCCGGTGGGGAAATCGATCCGGACCGGCAGCCTCGAATTCACAGTGATCGGCACTTTTCAGAAGCTCGGTTCGGTGCTCGGGCAGGACCAGGACAATTTCGTCATCATTCCTCTGACGACGTTTCTGAAAGTGCGAGGCGCGCGTACGAGCCTTACTCTGGAGATCAAAGCGCCGGCGGGAGAAAAGAACTTCAATGCCGCGCAGGATGAGGCGCGGGTCATCATGCGGTCGCGGCGTCACGATGCGCCCGGCAAAGACGACACTTTTTTTATCGGCACGGCTCAGAGCTACATTTCGCTGTGGCAAAGCATCAGCGGATCGTTTTTCGCCGTATTCGTAATGGTGAGTTCGATCGCCGCAGTGGTGGGCGGCATCGTGATCATGAACGTGATGCTGGTCAGCGTTACCGAGCGCACGCGCGAGATCGGCGTCCGTCGCGCGATGGGCGCGACCCAGTCGGACATCCTGGGCCAGTTCCTCACAGAGAGTCTCCTGCAATGCCTGATCGGAGGCGCGGTCGGTATCGCGATCGGTTTCGGCTGCGCACTGGCGCTCCGGACGCTGACATCATTTCCGGCGTCGGTTCAAACCTGGGTAGCGCTTCTTGGAGTGGCGATCAGTTCGGTGATCGGGCTGTTTTTCGGGATTTATCCGGCGCGGAAGGCCGCGCAACTCGACCCGGTTACGGCGCTCAGAACGGAGACGGGATGACGCGGCACGAAATCGCGGAGAACCTGCGCGTTGCGCTGGATACGCTGCGCGCCCGCAAGGTTCGTTCGGGACTGACGATTCTCGGAATCGTAATCGGCGTGACGTCGGTCATCGCGGTCGCCTCGATCATCGATGGGCTGAATGGCGAGATTCAGGACCGCGTACAGCGGTTGGGGTCGAACACGCTGTTCGTCACGCGGATGCCCGCGTTTCAGAACACAGCGCGGCTGCCCCAGAAGATAAGAATCCGAAAATACCTCGAGGATGCGGACGCGGGATTCATAGAGGATGCCAGCCCGAGCGTGGCTTATGCAACGGTGTTCGCCAATCGGATCAACTTCAACGATCAGACGGACGAAATTCGCTACGGCGACGCCCACGTGGAACGCTTTTTCCTGCGCGGCGTCCAGCCGGCCTACATCAAGGCATTTCCGCTGTTCTCGGTCGCGGAGGGCCGGTTCATCACGGACTACGACGAGGAACATGCGCGAAGCGTGGTGGTGATCGGCCAGGCGCTGGCGGATTCGTTGTTTCCTTCGCTCGATCCGATCGGGAAACAGGTGCGGCTGGATGGGCGGTTATACGAGGTGGTGGGCATTTTCGAACCGGATCAGGGGCTGTTTTCCAGCTTCGGCGTGGATCAGTTCGCCTGCATCCCGATGAGCAATTTCCGGAAGAGTTTTCCCGAAATCAGGGAGCGGTTCATCGCGGTGGCGGGCAAGGACGAATACACGCTTGACACGGTGAAAGGCCAGGTCGAAGAGGCGCTGCGCCGCAAGAGACATGTTCCCCATAATGCCGAAGACGATTTCGAGATCTCGTCGCCCGACTTTCTGAGCTCGCTCTGGAATCAACTCACGGGCGCGATGGTGCTGCTGACGGGTATTATCAGCGGGGTCGGGCTGCTTGTGGGCGGCATCGGGGTGATGAACATCATGCTCATCTCCGTCACGGAACGGACGAGTGAGATCGGCGTGCGCAAGGCGGTGGGCGCGCGCAAGGCGGACATCCGGGCGCAGTTTTTGATGGAGGCGATCACGCTTTCGTGCCTGGGCGGCGTGATCGGGATTCTGGTCGGCGCGGGCATCGCATTTCTTGTGCGGCTGGCGCTGCCTGCGATTCCGGCGTTCGTTTCGCCGCTCTGGGTAGCGCTCGGTTTTACGATTTCAGTGGGGGTGGGTTTGTTTTTCGGGTATTACCCGGCGAATCGCGCGGCGAATCTGGATCCGATCGTGTGTCTGCGGTACGAGTAAAGTTAAGCTACTAGCTGGGTGACACGGTGAAGCTTACAGACCTGCGCGGGATTCTTCAATACGTCCCCCAGTTCCGCGAGAAGACCTTCATCATCGCGGTGGATGCGGCCGTTGTCCAGGACGAGAATTTCTCGAACATCCTGCTCGATGTCGCTGTGTTGCGTTCATTGAACATCCGTGTTGTCCTTGTGCACGGCGCGGCCTCACAGATTAAAGCTCTTGCCGACAGGGAGAGCGTCCCGCCGTCCGACCTCGATGGCACCGGTGTGACCGATGCCCGCACACTGCAACTGGCTATCGACGCCGCGAACCGTCTTACCCACGAGATTCTCGAGGGGCTTTCGGCCAACGAACTTCGCGCAGCGTACACAAACGGCATCGTCACCTATCCGCAGGGGATCATCCATGGCGTCGATCACCTGTTTACGGGGAAGGTGGAACGAGTCGACTCACAGCTTCTTCAGACGTTGCTGCGCCTGGACATTGTTCCCGTTGTCTCGCCGCTCGGGTTCAACAGCGATGGCAAAACATACCGCGCAAACTCGGACAGCGTCGCATTGGCGGTGGCCGAAGCTCTAAAGGCGACCAAGTTGATTTTTATGACGTCGCAGGATGGGCTGCGGTACGACGGGCAGCTCATTCGCCAGATGCTGGTGACGGATCTGCAAAAGCTTCTTCAGTCGGGACACAGCGGATTCGAGCCGGAGATGGTTTCCAAAGCCCGACATGCGGCGGACGCATGCGCCGCCGGCGTGCCGCGCGTTCACATTGTAAACGGGCGTGAAGACGAAGGGCTGCTCGGTGAGGTGTTCTCCAAAGAAGGCATCGGGACGCTTATTTACGCTAATGAATACGAGCAGATTCGACCGGCGAGGAAGAAAGATGTTCGCGCAATTCAGCAAGTGACAGCGAAAGCGGTGGAAGCGGAGGAACTTGTCCGGCGGACGCGCACGGAGATCGAGAAGAATCTGTCGGATTACTACGTCTTCGAGATCGACGGCAACGTCGTGGCCTGCATCGCGCTCCATGTTTATGCTGAGCAGCAAGTGGGCGAACTCGCCAGCCTTTTCGTCGATCCGTCGCACGAAAATCAGGGCATCGGACGAAAGCTGATTGGTTTTGTCGAGAACAAAGCCCGCGAATTGGGCCTTTCTGAACTCATCGCGCTATCGACGCAGGCGTTTACGTATTTCGAGTCGAAGGCTGGCTTTGTCGTGGGTACATCTGATGATCTGCCTCCGGGCCGGCGCGAGAAGTACGAACAGAGCCGGCGGAATTCGAGGATATTGCTCAAGAGGCTGAATGTGGCGGTATTGAGCTAGCGCGATGCGGCGTCGGCCAGGATTGGCCGCCCCACAAGAAGCATACTGACCACAGGCAGCATATTGCCCACGGGCGCATGGTGGTGATGCGGAAGCGTCGCGAAGTCTTAGACTGGCTTCAATGACCGGGACGAGGATTGTGGCGGCCAGCGAGCGGGATGTCCCGCTGATTCTCGAGATGATTCGGGGGCTGGCGGAATACGAGCGGCTTTCGCATCTCGTGACGGCGACTGAAGAGCTGCTGCGCGAATCCTTGTTCAGAAAAGGCGCGGTAGCGGAAGTTCTTCTGGCTTACGACGGGGATGCTTGCGAGGGGTTCGCGCTTTTCTTTCCCAACTATTCGACGTTTCTTGGACGGCCGGGCATTTACCTGGAAGATCTGTTCGTGAAGCCACGTGCCCGCGGGAAGGGAATCGGGCGCGCGCTGCTGCGCGAGATTGCGCGGCTCGCCGTGGAGCGGGGATGCGGGCGCGTGGAGTGGTCGGTTCTCGACTGGAACGGGCCTTCGATCGGTTTCTACAGGAAGCTTGGCGCGGTCCCCATGGATGAATGGACGGTGTTCCGTCTGACCGGCGAGGCGCTTGAACAGCTTGCGCTCTGATATCCTTTGAAATTAGGAATTTGGGCGTCGCCCGGGGTGTGTGAAGTCCCCTGCGTATGCCTGCCTTCGGAGTTTCTCAACATGTCAGGTCATTCAAAATGGGCGACAATCAAGCACAAAAAGGCCGCCCTCGACGCTAAGCGCGGCAAGGTTTTCACGCGCCTCATTAAAGAAATTCAGATCGCAGCCCGGTCCGGCGGCGACCCTGACGGCAATCCGCGCCTCCGCACCGCGATCGCGGCCGCGAAGGCTGTGTCCATGCCCCAGGACAACATCAAGAAAGCTGTGATGCGCGGCACCGGCGAACTGGAAGGCGGGCAGATCGACGAAATCATGTTCGAAGGTTACGGCCCAGGCGGCGCAGCCGTGCTGGTCGCTGTCGCGACGGACAACCGCAACCGCACGGTCAGCGAGATCCGTCACGTGTTTGGCAAGAACGGCGGCAACCTCGGCGAGCAGGGCAGCGTGTCCTGGATGTTCGAACGGAAGAGCCAGATCGTAATCGAGAAGGAAAAGGCCGAAGAGGATCAGCTGATGAATCTGGTGCTCGAAGCGGGCGCCGAGGACCTCAGGGACGAGGGCGATTCCTGGGAAGTGATCTCCGATTCTCCCTCGCACGAAGCCGTTTTGACAGCGATCCAGAAGGCCGGCATCGAAACCGTTTCTGTGGACGCGGTGGCGATGGTTCCGAAGAACCTGATCAAGCTCGAAGGCAAGAACGCTTCCGGAATGCTCAAGCTGAACGACGCGCTCGAAGAGCATGATGACGTGCAGAACGTCTATTCGAACTTCGACATCGACGAAGAAGAAGTCGAAAGCCTGGCCTGAACCACAACCGCGATGCGCGTGCTCGGGATCGATTGCGGCGCGGAACGGACGGGATACGGCGTCATCGAGAGTGACGGCCAGTCTCATCGTCTGATCACAGCGGGGTGCATCCGCTCGTCGCCGCGGGGCCCTTTCGAGCAACGCCTCCTGAATATCGCCGCAGGCCTTCGAAACCTGTTCGCGGAATACCGGCCGGATCACGCGGCTGTGGAAGAAGTCTTTTTCGCGATCAACGCGCGCAGCGCTCTCCGGCTTTCTCATGTACGCGGAGTCGCATTGCTGACGATTGCGGAGGCGGCTCTCGCCGTTTCCGAGTACTCGCCTCTCGAAGTCAAGATCAGCGTGACGGGATACGGGCGCGCGGAAAAGAGTCAGGTCCAGCGAATGGTTGCCGAAATACTCAAGCTCGAAGCTCCTTTGAGTTCACAGGACGCGAGCGACGCTCTTGCCATCGCGATTTGTCACGCGAACCATTTCCCGGCCACAAGGAGAGCGATCGCATGAGGCTTCTCGCCCTTGCGCCGGCGATGATGCTCGCCCTGCCGATCGCGGCGGCGCCACCGAAGATGACGTTTTCGAAGTCGTTTCCGGGCAGCGTTCCTCCCTACTTTGAGATCACGGTGGACCGGACCGGCGCCGCCGAATATAAAGAGGACCCGAAGGACGAAAACCCGCTGAAGTTCCAGATGAAGCAGGCGGACGCGGATGCGATTTTCGGCCTTGTGGACAAGCTCGGACATTTTTCGCGACCGCTGGAATCGGGCCTCAAAGTAGCGAACATGGGCACGAAGACGTTCCGTTATGAGGACGAAAGCGGCGCGGCAAAAGAAGTGAAGTTCAACTACTCCGAGGATCTCGAAGCCAAGACTTTGCTGGATTGGTTTGAGCGGATTGCGGAATCGGAACGATGCCTGATCGATCTGGAAAGGACTGTCCGGTTCGATAAGCTGGGAGTGCAGGACTCCATTTTGCGTATCGAGGTAGAGCGGGATCAGAAGCGGCTGATCGCCGAGGAGCAGTTCCTGCCGATGCTGGACCGCGTTACCAAGGGCGAAAGTTACATGCACATGGCCCGCGCTCGCGCGGCCGCGCTCGCCGAGAGCATCCGGGCGCCGAAATGAAACAGGCCGCCCTGTTCCTCGTGGCGGCCGCTCTTTTTGCTCAGCCGCAGGAACCGAATTCTAAACCGAAAGAAGCGGAACAGGAGCAACTCGATCTCAGCCGCGCCCTGTCCGAGGCGGGGGCCAGCGGCATCGACTATATTCGGGCTCTCGAACTGCACCTCGCGAAATATCCGGACAGCAAGCAGCGCCCCGAAATCGAAAAGGCGCTGGCGAAAGCGGGCATGGATGCCAACGACCGCGCCCGGATCGTGAAATACGGCGAAAAGGTTCTGAAAGCCGAGCCCGCGAGCGACGATCTGCAACTCATGGACGCGGTGATCCGCGGGCTGCTGAATAATGATGATCCGGATGCCGCCCGAAGGGCCCTCGTCTACGTCAAGATGTACGAAAAAGCGCTCGACGCAATGCGTCCCCGCTACGCTGAGGGCCACATGAGCGAAGGTCAGTGGGCGGAGCAGGTGGATAAGGGCAGAGCCCGGGCCATTGTTCTGGAAGCGCGCGCCACGGGCAACATCGGTAATGCGGATGAGGCCCTTCGGCTGGCGCGCCTTTCCTGGGACACGTCACCGAACGCCGAAAGCGCCCGTGAGATCGGACGCTGGCTGGTGAAACTGGGCCGAAAGTCCGAAGCGCTCGACTACTACGAGGATGCGTTCGTAATCGAGGATGGGCGCGCCACAGAAGAGGAACGCGCGAAGGACCGGAAGCGGCTCGGCGAGATCTACACGTCGCTGTACGGGTCGGAAAAAGGCCTGGGCGACGCTATTCTCGCCGCGTACGACAGAACGAGCGCCGCCAAAAGCGCGCGGCTTGCGTCTATGAAAGCGAAGGACCCGAATGCGGGAGCGAACCAGATTTCGGAATTCACATTGCCGAGCGCGGACGGAGGCGAGCCGGTCGCGCTGTCGTCGCTTATTGGCAAGACCGTTGTGCTCGACTTCTGGGCGACTTGGTGCGCGCCGTGCAAAATACAACATCCGATGATCGAACAAATTGAGAAGAAATACGCAGGTAAGGATGTGGTCTTCCTCTCCGTGGATTCGGATAACGATCGCTCGGCGGTCGCTCCGTTCATTAAAGAGATGAACTGGAAGGGCCCGATCTATTTCGACGCCGGTATCGCCCGCCTGCTGAACGTGTCTTCCATTCCCACGGTGATCGTTCTGGACCACAACGGAAAGATTTCGAGCCGCATGATCGGGTTCATTCCCGAAAGATTCGAAGACATGCTCTCCGAGCGTATCGAGGAGACCCGGGCGAACTGACGCTATGCGACTGGCGATTTTCGCAGCGGTGAGTCTAGTGGTCATCGGATCGGCTTTCGCCTGGCAGAAGCCATTCCGCGAATACCCGGGCGTGGAGTACGAGAATTTCCCCCTTCCGCCGGATTACCAGGAAAAGACGGAATGGGTGTTCGCACGCCTGATGTACCCGGCCATTGCGACTTATGGCTTCCGTGGGAATCCGGACTGGAAGCACGGCAACGCGAACTGGACCATTGACTATCCGCGGTCGGACCGGCATTTGTCCGAAGCGGTGCGCCGCCTGACGCGGATTCATGCGCGGTCCGTGGAGCAGCCGGTCGATCTGGACGACGGCGACGACGTATTTAATTACCCCTGGCTTTATGCAGTTGAGGTCGGATATTGGAACCTCACAGACGATCAGGTGACAAAGTTCCGCGAATACCTGCTGCGGGGCGGATTCTTCATGTGTGACGACTTCCACGGCACCCAGGAGTGGCGGGGTTTCGTTCGCACGATGAATAAGGTCTTTCCCGACCGGCAGATCGTGGACATACCGGACGATGACCCGATCTTTCATGTCCTTTACGACCTGAGCGACCGGTTTCAGGTACCGGGCGCGCAGTATCTTTATTCGGGCAGAATTGCGGAAAAAGACGGATTCGGCGCGAAGTGGCGCGGGATTTACGACGACAGGGGCCGGCTGATGGCCGCGATCTGTCACAACATGGATCTCGGCGATTCCTGGGAGTGGGCCGATGTGCCGGCGTATCCCGAGAAGTTTTCGGCGCTGGGAATCAGGATCGCAACCAACTACATCGTCTACGCGATGTCTCACTAGCCGGAGATCGAGTCGGTTGGCGACGGCGATCAATGGCCACGAAGCGGACTTTGCCCGGATCGTCGGCATTGTCGATTCGTTCGGGCCGTGGTGCCTGATCGGCGGGCTTGCGGTCAACTGTTACGCGGAGCAGGTACACACCCGCGACGCAGATATCGTTGCGATGACGTCAAATCTGACACCAATCTGCGAGCGCTTGCGAAGCGAAGGGTTCAGGATCGAAGAACGCAGAAATTGCATCGATATCGGCGGTTCGGACGGGGATGTCGTCGCGCAGTTCACGAAATACCCGCAATATCAGAGCTTCATCGGTCGTTCGGGCGAGCAGACGGTGATGGGCGTGCGTTGTCGCGTCGCTTGCCTCGAAGACGTCGCTCAGGGCAAGCTGTGGGCCTACGCCCACACGACCCGCACAGGCGCCAAGCGGAAAAAAGACGAACTCGATCTGATTCGCCTGGTCACGGCTTATCCCCGGCTTAAGGCGATGTGTCCGGCTGAACTCCGCGGTCTGATTGATGGCGGCTGAGGCTAGTGTTTTTGAAACCTAGTGCGGCATCAATCGAATAGACGCGACCACCGGCATTGTTCAGAACATCTGAGGAATGCGGTCGCTCCTTCATCGGCGTTATTATCCAGTCGTGGCCTGTGATGAGTGCATGAAGCTGATGCGCGCTTACGGCGAGGCTGTGAGACTGTACAAAGAGGCCGTCGCCAAAACACACGGCGCGGTTGCGCAGGATGCGCTACTCGCCAGCGAAATGGCGGGCACACTGAAGCAGGCGTGCTTGGATGAAAACCAGCGGTTCCTCGAGCACTGGAGGAGTCAACACACGCCGACAGCGCCATAATACCCGGGCGGCGGTTTTGGCGTCTCATGTTACGCTTGTGAAAACCGGAATCGAGATGCGATACCGCACTCCGCTCATAGCCATTGGGGCCGTAACGGTTCTGCTTGGTACGGCTCTGGCGTGGGAGTCCCAGCCGAAGCCGTTTCGTGAGTATCCAGGACGAGAATATGAGGACTTTCCGCTTCCTCCCGATTACGCCGAGAAGACCGAGTGGGTCTTCGCGCGGCTGATGTATCCGCAGTACGCCGGGACGCTCAACGGGCGGGGATTCCGACGGTTCGGCGGGTGGGGCGGCGGCGACGCATATAAGCAGGGCCGATCCAGCTGGACTACGGATTACCCCCGGGCGGACCGACACCTCTCAATGGCGTTGCGGCGCCTGACCCGCGTGCATGTTCGATCGGTCGAACAGCCGGTGGACCTCGACGATCAGGATGATGTCTATAACTATCCCTGGTTGTACGCGGTGGAAGTCGGCCACTGGGCGCTCACTGATGAGCAGGCGAAGAAAATGCGCGATTATCTCGATCGCGGCGGGTTTTTCATGTGCGACGATTTTCACGGAACTCAGGAGTGGGCCGTGTTCGTTGAGAGCATGCATAAGGTCTTCCCGGACCGCGAAATTGTGGATTTGCCGAAGGAAGAGCCGATATTCCACACGATCTACGACCTTGACGACAAGTATCAGGTGCCGGGTGCGCAGTATCTGAGATCTCATCGGACGTACGAATACGACGGGTACGATCCACACTGGCGCGGTATCTACGACGACCGCGGGCGTGTGGTCGTCGCGATCTGCAATGACATGGATCTCGGCGATTCCTGGGAGTGGGCGGACGATCCGAAATACGACGAGAAGTTTTCGGCGATGGGCTTCCGCATCGCCGCAAATTATCTTGTCTATTCGATGACTCACTGAGCGCCACGGAAGCGTTGGCGCGCCTGATAAAATCCGCTCGATGTTAACGAATCGCCGAGCGTTTCTGAGCGCAGCAGCCGCTGCCGGGAGCGGATTTCTGTTTTCCGGTCCACATTGGAAGGCCGCGGCAGCGCTCCGTAAGAAGGTGAAGATCACTGACGTAAAGGTCATGATCATCCGAGGCACATGGGACTGGAATCTGATCAAAATCGAGACGGATCAACCCGGTCTTTATGGCATCGGCGAGGCGTATTGGGGGCCGGGCGTAAAGGATCTCGTCCTGAATCAACTGAAGCAGCACGTGATCGGCGAAGATCCGCTGAACGTGGATCGGCTTTATACCAAGATGCTGATGCGCAGCGCGGGCGCGGGGGCCATCGCGGGCGTGACGGTTACGGCTGCGAGCGGCATTGAAATCGCGCTGTGGGATCTGGCGGGACGCATTCTGGAGACTCCGGTATGCAATCTGCTGGGTGGGCGCTTTCGCGACCGCGTGCGCTTTTATCGTACGACTTCGAAGCCTCCGGTTCATGCGGAAAGCCTGCAGGAATGGAAGGATCAGGTCGCGGAGCGGTGCGCAGAAAAGTGGGGATGGACGGCATTCAAGTTTCAGGGCGACGGTATTCCGCCCAATGCCGATCCGAGCTATTCGGAGCCAGGGCACGATCCTTACGCCCGCAATCTGACCGCTAAGGACATTCGGCGGATCGTGAGCGCCATGGAAACTGTGCGGGAGCAGCTTGGTCCCGATATCGATTTTGCGGTGGAAGCGCACTGGCGCTACGATGTGCGCGACGTCATTACGCTGGCGAATGCGCTCGAACATGTGAAGCCGATGTGGCTTGAAGATCCCGTACCACCCGACAACATCGACGCGATGGCGCGGGTCACGCAGTCGGTGAATATACCGATCTGTACGGGTGAAAATCTCTATACGCGGCAGGGATTCCGTCCGCTGATCGAGAAGCAGGCGACCTCGGGGGTTCACATCGACATTCCGAAATCGGGCGGTTTGCTGGAATCGAAGCGGATTTCGGATCTCGCGGACATGTATTACATCTGGACCGCGGCCCATAATCCGGCGAGCCCGCTCGGCACAATCGCGAGTTGCCACGCGGCGGCTTCGATGCGGGAGTTCCGGGTGCATGAACTGGCGAACTGGATCGACTGGTGGCCGGATCTGGTGGTTCGGGAAGGCCCGTTCTGGGAGAAGGGCTATTTCACTATTCAGGACAAGCCGGGGTACGGGGTCGAAATTAATCCGGATGTCGCAAAGGCGCATCTCGCGCCGGGCGAGGTCTGGTGGGGCTGAGGTTTACCTGGTTTGCTGTGCAGGAAATAACCGGACCATCGGAGCCCGGGCACGTGCTTCCAGTCGCGTCTCAGGCGGGCACTCGACCATTTCCACTCCGCCAGTACTTCGAATCTGCCTGCGAGCTACGCGACTGAAGTCGCGTGTCCAAGCGTGGATAGTACCAGTGGCTGGATGAGCTACTTAGGCCGGATCAGCGCCAGGAACTCGTCGCGGGTTTCTTTCTTTTCGCGGAAGGCGCCGAGCATGGTGCTGGTGACAGCGCCGGAGTGCTGCTTTTCAACACCACGCATCATCATGCAGAGGTGCTGGGCTTCGGCGACCACTCCCACGCCGATCGGATCGAGCAGATCCTGAAGGCTCTGCGCGATCTGTTGGGTCATGCGCTCCTGAATCTGCAGCCGGCGGGCGAAGACATCCACGATCCTGGGCAGTTTGCTGAGACCAATCACCTTGTCCTTGGCCAGGTAGGCGATGTGAACCTTCCCATAGAAGGGAAGCATATGGTGTTCGCACAGGCTGAAGAACTCAATGTCTTTCACGATCACCATCTCGTCGTATTTCACTTCGAAAACGGCGTTGTTAACGATCCCGGCAATGTCTGCCGTGTAACCGCTCGTGAGGAAGCGGAGCGCTTTCTCCACCCGCGCGGGGGTGCGCAGAAGTCCGTCGCGCGACGGATCCTCTCCCACCGCTTCCAGGATTCTTGTGATATGAGGCGCGATATCGTCGTCCACCGGAGCCGGCGAAAGAACCTTCACCTCGGCGCGTTTCTTTGAAGTTGACTTCATCCCTTGGCCGTTATTTCACAGATGTTTCGGTCTGTCTCAGCGATGCGGACGCTTTTCAGGCGTGGCCCATCGACGCCAAAAACGCTGTCCCAGCCGGCGCGCAAACGTTCGAATATCTCAGACGCCAGGTTTTCAGTAGTGGGAACGGCGTGCCGGAATGCATCGATCTCATTCAGGTCCCGGAAGCGGAAAGGCGCCAGGAAGCTTTTCTCCGCGACCTGATCCAGGAGGTCGAGCGCTGCAACCACGCCCGTGCGGGGATCCACTTTGCCGCGAACCCTCAGCTCTACCTCGTAGTCGTGGCCATGCCCGTAGGGGTTGTTGCATTTGCCGTAGATCGCGCGATTTTCTTCATCGCTCAGGCGAGTGGAATGGAGCCGATGCGCGGCGGCGAATGAATACTTGCGTGAGATTTCGGCGGTCACGCCTCGCCCCGGTATTCCGCAAAGAAGTCCGCGGTTTCGTGTACCCGCACGGAGTGAAGACGCGCGCGCCCGGCGTCGTTCAGCGGCGTTTCCAGACGCCTCCAGATGTCGATGGCGATGTTTTCGGTCGTAGGCACGATCCGGTCGAAGGGAGGCACCTCTCGATTGAGCATGCGATGGTCGTAGACGTCGAGCACTTCGCGCTCGAGGATTTCCTTCAGGCGCTTGAGATCGAGAATCATTCCGGTGACGGGGTCCGGCTCACCTGAGACGGCTACTTCCACGATGTAGTTATGTCCGTGGCTGAAAGGATTGGCCGCCGCTCCATACAGCCGAGCGTTTTCTTCGTCAGAAAGTCCCGGCGAACGGCACACCAGGGACGCAGAGAACTCCACCTTTTTCGATATGACCATGCAAGAAACGGATCTCGTGGACCGTCCGATAGAATTATAGGAAACAGTACATGAAGGCTGATCGGATTCTGCACGGAGCCCTGCTGCTCATGGTGGGCGCCTTTTGCTTCGCTCTCTACTCCCAATTGCATGAGACGGTGGTGAACGCGGGCGATAAGGCGCCGAATTTCAGTATTTCAACCGATGCGGGCAAGACCGTTTCCGCGCGGGAATTTGGCGGCAAGCTCCTGTTGCTGAATTTCTGGGCAACCTGGTGCCCGCCCTGCATTGAAGAAATTCCGGGGCTGAACGAAATGGCGCGGCAACTGGGTCCCGATGGACTGGTGATTCTCGGGGTCAGCGTCGATAAGGACGAGAACGCATACAAGCAGTTCCTGGCGCGGAGCCCTCTGGCTTATCTGACGGCGCGCGATCCCGAAGAGAAGATCAATCTGAGCTACGGGACGATTCAATATCCGGAGAGTTACCTGATCGATCGCAATGGGCGCGTGATCGAGAAATACATTTCCTCGCAGCCCTGGGCATCCCCGCAGATGATTCAGCATGTCAAGTCCCTCCTTTGAGTTCGAACGGCGTCCGCTGCCTCCCGAGGCGAAGGCGCGAATCATTGAGATCGTCGGACCGAAGGGATATCTCGATCGTCCTGAGGACCTGACGCTTTACGAATACGACGGCAGCGTGGACAAAGCGCGCCCGGAGCTGGTGGTTTTTCCGCGCACGACCGATGAGGTTTCGCGCATTGTCCGAATCACGGCGGAAAGCGGAGTTCCGATCGTTGGCCGCGGGGCGGGAACAGGCCTGAGCGGCGGCGCGATTCCCCGCGCTGGCGGCGTGACCGTTGGTTTCGCCCGAATGAATCGGATTCTGGACATCGACATCCCGAACGAGCGGATGACCGTTCAGCCGGGCGTCGTGAATCTCGACATGTCGCTGGCGGTGCAGTCGATGGGGTACTTTTATGCGCCCGATCCATCCAGCCAGCGGGCCTGCACGATCGGCGGAAACGTGTCTGAGAACGCAGGCGGGCCGCACACGCTGGCCTATGGCGTCACCACTAACCATGTGCTCGGACTGGAATTCGTACTCCCGGATGGGACTGTGCACACGACGGGCGGCAGTGATCTCGATTGTCCGGGCTACGACCTGGTGGGTTTGCTGACCGGTTCCGAAGGCACCATGGTGTTGGTGACTAAGGTCATCGTCCGGCTGATGCGGCTGCCGGAAAAGGTCAAAACCATTCTGGCGATCTACAATTCGGCTTCCGATTGCGCGGACACCGTGGCCGAAATTACCGCGCGCGCGATCACGCCGGTCGCTGTCGAGATGCTTGACGGCGAAATGCTCCGGATGGTCGAGGAGGCAACCCATGCGGGCTATCCGCTGGATGCGGCGGCGGTTCTTCTGATCGAACTGGAAGGTCTGACCGAATCCGTGGAAGAGCAGACTGCACAGATTCGGGAGGCTTGCGAGCGCTGCGGCGCGCGCGAGTTCCGCGTCGCGAAATCGGCAGAGGAACGGGATTTGCTCTGGAAGGGGCGCAAGAACGCCTTCGGCGCGGTGGGGCGGGTGAGCCCTTCGTATTACGTGCAGGATGGCGTGGTGCCGCGGACTCAGATTGCTCCGACTCTGCGTTACATCGCCGAGGTCTCTAAAAAATACTCACTCGGAATCAGCAACATTTTCCACGCGGGCGACGGTAATATGCACCCGATCATCCTGTTTAATTCGCATATCCCGGAGGAACTGGAGCGCGCGAAGGCGGCCGGCGAAGCGATTCTTCAGTACTGCATCTCGGTCGGCGGTTCAATTACCGGCGAACACGGCGTTGGGATGGAGAAGAACGAGATGATGGCGAAGCTGTTCTCCTCCGATTCGCTCGATTATATTGGCCGGTTCAAAACGCTGTTCGATCCCGCCGGCCGGCTGAACCCGGGCAAGGTGTTGCCGACCGGTAAAGGCTGCCTGGAAATTCGTCAGCGGCCGCTGACCACTGCAAATCGGGTTTAGTTGTTTCGGCCCCGCCGAGCGGCGCCGGGCTCCTCCGTCTTGCCGTCCCGGAGAGCGTATGCCGCGGATTCGCTGAATGCATTGACGCTGCGCGCGGTTTCGAGGGGCGAATTGCCCGCGTAGACCGCGACCATGTGCGCCGGGTCAAGCGGATTCTTCGCGGCGAATACGAGCGAGTCTCGCTCGGATGCGTAAATCTTCCCATCGAGCTTAAATACCGCGCCTTCATAGTCGAGTCCGATTTTGCCCTGCCACTCCGCAAGCGCGGAATTCGTCTCGGGCCGGCCGACGAAGATTACGTCTTTGTGCGCCAGCAGTGAATTCGTCACTTCGAAGTCTTTGTAGATCGGAACCTCCCGTTGATCCCGCTCGCGAAAGCGCAACTGAAGCTGTTCGGCGACGTATCGGTTGGTGGCGGCTTCGCGATCCGTTCCGTAGACGATCATTGCGGTCGCCAGATGTCGTCCCATATCGACGGGTAGATATGCTGGCCCGTCTCCGACGTTCGGCGCTTCGAACGGAACATTCGCGGCGTCAACGAAGGATTTCGCGGTCACGGTCCTGGTTGTATTAGCCGCGAAATACTGTGACATTAGCGCTAGAAACGCGTCGTCACCCATTTTCTGTCGCAGCGCGTCCAGATAGATCTCGCCGCCAATCTGCGCGAGAGAGAAGCGGTTCGCGGGAGTGTCGGGCGCAAGTTTCAGTCCGCGATACCACACTTTCTCGGCTTCCATGGACTTCGCCAAATCCGGAGACAGCAGCCGCCGGTAATAAGACGCCGTTCCCGCTACGAACCACGTGTCCGCATCGGACTCGGGCAGTACCCATCCTTTCCACAGCTTCTCGGGGTGGTCACGGTACGAAAGCGGCGCCGGTCTGTGAGTTTCCTGCGCGGCAGGCGCCGAGAGACGAGCCTTTTCATTCGCGGCGATCGAGGCGGTCAGCTCCTCAGTCGGCTGGGCCGAGAGGAGATAATAGCCGCCTGGAAAGAGACCATGATTCGGGCCGGAGCTATCGCGCGGAGCGGCCAGCACACTTTCGTTGGGCCGTCCGAACTCGCTCCACACCATCATCCGGTTCGCCATATCGGCAGTGATCACTTTCGCGTCCATCGTCGACGCCGACACCAGCGGAGCGCTGTCGTAAGCCTTGAAACCGAACTGTTCGTCGATCTGGCCTTTGTATTGGCGATAGAGGCTCTGCCACGCGAGATCCCGAACCGTTGGAACAAACGGCAGGTACGTCGGAGCTCCCTGCGGGTCAGGCACATATTCGAGCTTGACGCTCATGTCCTTGGCGTTGTTATTGCCCCAATAAAAACCGGTCGTGCCGTTGAACCACTCGTTCTTCGAACTGCGCCACAACTTGGTGTGATTGGTGCCCAACTCATACATGGCGATTTCGTTGGTCTTGCCGTCGCCGATGATCCACTCATTTGTGTAAAGACCGTTATTACGCGTGCCGAGCTGTTTCACAACATCGTCGATATTGGCCGCGTACTGAATCGCCATTCTGGCGCGGAACGCGACGGGCGTGCCCTGAACATTGAAAGGCGTCTGCTCGATGGTGGTTTCGGTAAGGACGATTCCGGCGTCGTTCTGATACCAGTCCGTGCCGCTTTCGATACCGCCAGGATAGCTCTGCATCAGCAGGCGGTGGCCGTTCTCCGGCTTGATATCAAGCATCACATTGGTTTGTTCGGCAAGATCCTGCGGCCACCAGGTCACATGCCCGATGACCATTTTTCCGTCACGGGTCGCCTGGCCGGTTGCGGCGAAGGCGCTGCAATGATCGGTTGGGGAGTCGTGCTTCTTTGCGTACGGCGGAAGGTCGAAGGCTGTTCCTTCGAGACCGGTCGGCGTCATCGGCATGGCGGATGCCAGTTCGCCCATCTCCACGGCCGTGTTGGCGAGCACGATATCGATCAGATCGAGCTTCCTGCCGAGCCACTTCGCGCCGCCGGCATTTGCGCCGTCGGCAATGCCGCGCATCTCTTCGAGAATCTCCTTGTCGAATCCGCGCAGAAACAGCGCGTTTGCGCTGGTGCGATACGCGTCCCAGGTTCTCTCGTCGGCCTTGCCGGCGAGGTCAAAAGCGCAGCGAGTCAGGTATTCGGGAATCTCGTTCGCCATCAGGTAGCCGTGCTGGTATCCGCGTTCGTAAGGCTTGCCTTCGATGTGCAGGTAGATCCAGCCTGCGGCCGGATAACGGTAGGCGGGTCCGAACGTCTTTACGGCATCTCGGGCGGGCCAGGAACCGGCGGACGACGCTTCGTCAAGACTCACGCCTTCGAACCAGGCCTTGCCGGAGAAGACGCCGCCGCTTCCCGCAGTGATCAGAATGCGGTCCTGCGAGCGCGTTGCGACGAAGCGAAGCGCGAGGCGGGTCCAGTCGCGTGTGGCGCCCGCGGAGACGGAATGCACGTCGTACGGCATTGACTCCATCGAGAGAGCCGCACCCGATGCGATGGGTGACCGGTCGGTATCGCGGACCGTCAGGTCCTGGGTTTTCACCCAGCCGGAGACCTCGTAGGTCTTACCCACGGTGAGGTTGATCGGCGCGGAACGCACTAAAGCGTCCGATCCCCCGTTCGCCGGCTCGATGCGCAACGACTTCTTCGAGTTGTGGAGCACGGCCCCGTCGGGCGTGGCGACGCCGCGCACAGTCGTCCATGCGCTGTCCGGGCGCGATGCGGCGCGCTCGACCGGCGCTTCGAAAAGCGTGGCTGCGGCCAGAGCGGCCGGGATCCCCATGGTTGCGAAAACAGCGCGGATCGCGAAAACTCTCATGGGATCAGAATAATGCAGCGCGGCCGGGTGCGGGACCCATATCGGAGGCGTTCCTGGTATGATAGTGACGCTAAGAGACATGCTGCGTCCGATTCAGGCGTTATGGCTTTCGCCGTAACAGTCTCCGGGCAACGTCCGTCACACGATATATACATATGATTAAGGTCGAAGGTCTGACGAAGCGATACGCACGCCATGTTGCCGTCAACAACATCTCCTTCGAAGTCGGCAAAGGCGAGATCGTCGGGTTTCTCGGTAAGAACGGCGCAGGTAAAACCACTACCATGCGCGTTCTCACCTGCTTCCTTCCGCCGAGCGCGGGGAAGGCCAGCGTTGCGGGTTACGACGTTATCGAGCAGCCGCTTGAAGTCAAGAAGAATATAGGATATTTGCCCGAAACGCCGCCTCTGTATCCGGAGATGGAGGTCGACAGCTATCTGGCGTTTGTGGCGAAGCTGAAGAACATTCCCAAGTCGGAGATCGGAAAGCGCGTGGATGAGGTCTGCGAGCGGACCAGCATCGCCGACGTAAAGAAAACGATAGTCGGCAAGCTCTCGAAGGGCTACCGCCAGCGGGTGGGCTTGGCTCAGGCGATTATTCATAACCCGCCGGTGCTGATCCTCGACGAGCCGACATCCGGTCTTGATCCCGAACAACAGCAGCAGGCGCGGCAGCTGATCGCGAGCCTCTCGGGCGATCACACGATCATCCTGAGCACGCACATCCTTTCCGAGGTTGAGCAGTCCTGTTCGAAGGTCATCATTATTAATAACGGCGAGATCGTCGCAGTCGATTCCGTCGCCAATCTGCACCGGCGAGGCCGTTCGACCGAGGTTGTCTCCGTTCAGGTGGCGGGCGCTCCGGAACAGGAGATTCGCCGCAAGCTGGAAGAGGTTGCGGGAGTGGCGCGGGTGATCTCGCGGGATTCACGCGACGGGGCGGCCGCCTTCGAGGTGGAAGGGATGGAGAGCTATTTCGTGCGCCCCGACCTTGCGCGCGCGGTGGTTCAGTCGGGTTGGAACCTGATTGAACTGAAAGCCGTGGGAGAAACGCTCGAAGAGATCTTCCTCGAACTGACGCGGTCTGAAAAAAGCGCGGTATCCGAAGCCAAACCGCAGGAGGAGGCTTCCCTCAGCCAATGAGAAACGTATTCACTATCTGCCGTAAAGAAATCGGCGCCTATTTCGTATCTCCGATCGCCTATCTTCTGATGGCGCTATTCGGATTGATCTTCGGATTCTTTTTCTACAGCGCTACCGCGTATTTTGTGCTGGAAGGAACCCGCCAGCAGATGATGGGGCAGGGCGGGGCGATGAGCGTGAACGAATTCGTTATCGCTCCCCTGTTCGGCAATGCGAGCGTAGTAGGCCTGTTCCTGATTCCGCTCATCTCAATGCGGCTCTTCGCCGAAGAGAAGCGCACTGGAACGATCGAGCTTCTGCTGACTTCTCCTCTGCATGACTGGGAGATTGTGCTTGGCAAGTGGCTGGGCGCGATGACCATGTACATCTGCGTCCTCGCCGTCGCGGCGTTGAATATTGCGCTGCTCTTCGCGTGGGGCGCGCCGGACTGGCGTCCGGTTCTGACTGGATTTCTGGGATTGCTGCTGCAGGGCGGATGCGTCCTTGCGATCGGCTGTTTCATTTCGACCACGACGAAAAATCAGATCATCGCGGGCGCCGCGACATTCGCAATCTGCCTGCTGCTCTGGGTCCTGAGCTGGGTGAGTTCTTATAACGAAGCAGGATGGGCGCAGGCCGTGGCTTACTGCTCGATCCTGACGCACTTCGAACCTTTCTCGAAAGGCATCATCGACAGCAAAGATCTGGTGTTCTACGTTTCCGCGATTTTCCTCGGGCTCTTTCTTTCGATCCGGTCGCTCGAATCACTGAGGTGGAGGGCGTAATGGCGAGCGAATGGATGAAAACCCGGCAGACGAAGTACGGCGCGTACCTCTTTATCTACGTGCTCGTCATTCTGGCCGTGCTGTTCGCCGCCAACTGGCTGGCGAAGGACCACAACAAGACCGTTGACGTAACGGCGAACAAGCGGTTCACGCTGTCGGATCAGACGAAGAAGGTGGTCGGCGAGTTGAAGAAGCCGGTCAACATTTATTACTTCGATAAATCGGATTCGTATGAGCGGGCGCGGGACATGCTCGACCGCTATAAGAATCTGTCTTCGCAGATCAAGGTCAACTATGTCGATCCCGACAAAAAGCCTGACGTGGCGCGCGTCGAGGGCATGCACAACTTCGGCGACATCATTGTCGACAACGGCGTCAAAAAGGAAACGGCCAAGGCGCTGACCGAAGAGGAGTTGACCGGAGCGATTATCCGCGATCTGAAGAGCGGCGTGCGATCCGCCTGTTTCGTGCAGGGCTCGGGAGAGCACCAGCTTGACGACACCAGCCGTGAAGGCTACTCGACGCTGAAGGACGCTCTCGAAAAAAATAACTATAAGACTCAGACCATCTCGCTGATCGAGAAGCCGGAAGTTCCGAAAGACTGCAATATCGTTGTCGTCGGGGGCCCAAAGCGCGATTATCTGCAGCCGGCTATCGATGCGCTCAAGGCGTACGTGACCGGCGGCGGTAAGGCCCTCATCAATTTCGATCCGGTTCTGAACCTTCCGGACCAGAAGATGGGGGACACGCCCGCGCTTGCGTCATTGGTTGAAACCTGGGGCGTCACGGCGAAGGGTGACGTCATCCTCGATCTGAGCTCGGCCAGCCGTTTATTCGGTCAGCAGTCGCCGGTAGTCGGTTCTTATGAGTCGCATCCGATTACGAGGGTGATGGGCGACAACGCCACGGTGTTTCCCTTGGCGCGCAGCCTTGACGTGAAATCTCCCGCCGAGAAGCTGTTCTCCACGACTTCCGCGAGCTATTCGCTGACCAATCCGAAACTGCCGATTCGGGAGGAGGATCTCGATAAAGCCGCCAAGGGTCCGTTTGTTCTCGGCGCCGCCGCGACCATTGGGTCCGGCGCGACTGCAGGCCGGGTGGTAGTGGTGGGAAGTTCGAACTGGGTGGCGAATCTGATTCTCTCGGCCCCGGTCGCTAACCGCGATCTGGTGCTGAATATGTTCAACTGGCTGAGTTCGGACGAAGATCTGATTTCGATCCGACCGAAGGAACCGGAGGACCGCCGGCTTCGCATTACAGGATCCGGCATGCGAGTCATCTTCCTGACCAGCGTGATCTTCCTGCCGTTGATCGTTATTCTGTCGGGCGTCTCGACCTGGTGGAAGCGTAGATGAAGCCCAACGGACTCATGGCCGCCACAGGAGTCCTGGTTGCCCTGGGCGGCACGATCTGGTGGTACAACAAACATCCGAAAAAGGAGACGCCCGCGACGCCGGCGTCTCCGAAGCTGCTCTCGGTTTCCGACAGCGACATCGAGGGGATTCGCATAGCCAAGACCGGATCCGATCCGGTGGTTCTCAAAAAGCTGGCGGATAAATGGGTGATCGCCGAGCCCAAACAGATGGCCGCGGACGAGGATACGGTTAAGTCGCTTACCAGCAGCCTGAGTTCGCTGAACGCGGATCGGGTGATCGACGAGAAGCCGGATAACCTGGCGGGCTTCGGTCTTGCGACTCCGGTTGAGGAGATCGACGTCACCCGTAAGGGCGGCGCAGTGGACAAAATCCTGATCGGCAGCGATACGCCGTCGGGAACGGATGCGTATGCCAAGGTCGAGAGTAAGCCGGCGGTATACACGATCTTCTCGTCCACGAAGTCGAATTTCGACAAGTCGGTCAACGACCTTCGCGACAAGCGGTTTCTTCCTTTTAACTCGGACAAGGTCACCGCGATTTCGATAACGTCCAAGGGCCCGGCTTTCTCGTTTGGCAAGAATGCGCAGGGCGAATGGCAGATCGTGACGCCGTCGCCGATGCGCGCCGACTCGATGCAGGTAGACGATCTTCTCCGGAAGCTGAAGGACGCGAAGATGGATCTGACTGCGTCGGACGATAAGAAGGCCGCGGCTGAGTTCGCGTCCGGAACGAACGTGGGGACAGCGGTAGTTACCGACAATTCCGGACCATACACGATTAACATCCATCAGTCCAAGGACAAGACTTATTACGCGAAGAGTTCCGCTGTCGAGGGTATCTACAAGCTTTCGGGCGATGCGGGGGACGGACTCAAAGACAAGGATTTCGACAGTTTCCGCAATAAGAAGCTCTTCGACTTCGGGTTTAACGATCCCTCGCGGCTGGATCTCAACGGCGTCGTGTACCAGAAATCCGGCGATAAATGGAACGGACCTGCTGGACAGGTCGATTCGTCCAGTCTCCAGAATGTGATCGATAAGCTGCGCGATCTCAGCGCGTCGAAGTTCGCCGACAAAATGTCGGGTACTCAGGCGCTGGCGGTTGCAGTGACATCCGGCGACAAGAACAAGCTGGAACGCGTTACGATCAGCAAAGCAGGAGACGCTTATAACGCGCAGCGCGAAGCCGAACCGTCGGTCTATGTTATTGACGGCAAGAACTTCGACGATCTGCAGAAAGCGATTTCGGGTATCAAGCCGTATGAGGCCCCCAAAAAAAATAAGTGAACGGCCTCCTGACCGATCTCTATGAGCTCACCATGGCAGCGGGCTACCTCGCCGCCGGTAAGCAGGCGGAGATCGGAATTTTCGAGTTCACCATCCGCCGACTGCCGCGCAACCGGGAATTCGTGGTGGTGGCTGGCCTTCACCGGGCGATCGAATACCTGCTCAACCTGAGATTCGAGCCGGATGAGATTGACTACCTGCGCGGCCTTCCGAACTTCGCGAATGCCCCGAAGGAGTTCTGGGATTACCTGGCTGCTTTCCGGTTCACGGGCGATGTTTTCGCCGTTCCTGAGGGTTCTGTACTTTATGAAGGGCAGCCCGTTCTCAATGTTCGTGCGCCGCTGATCGAGGGCCAGATACCGGAGACGTATCTGCTTTCCTGCATCACGTTTGAGACGCTGATCGCGACCAAGGCGGCGCGCATTGTTCATGCCGCGGATCACCGCGAAGTTGTCGAGTTCGGAACGCGGCGCGCTCACACGCCGGAGGCTGGGGTCCTGGGCGCGCGAGCCGCCTGGATCGGGGGATGCGCCGGAACCAGCAATACGCTGGCCGGTTACCGATACGGCATCCCGGTTATGGGGACGGCTGCGCATTCCTGGGTCATGGCTTTCGATTCCGAGATCGAGTCATTTCGCCGGTTGCAGGATCTTCTTGCCCATCGAACGGTGCAGTTGCTCGACACCTACGACACGCTCGAGGCCACGCGCGCCATCAGCCGGATGGATGGGCCGTTGTGGGGCGTTCGTATCGACAGCGGCGATTTCCTCGAGTTATCGCGAGAGGTTCGGTCGATTCTGGACGCAGCGGGATTGCGCTCCGTCAAAATCATGGCCAGCGGAGATCTGGATGAAACGAAGATCGCCGATTTGCTCGCGGCGGGCGCCCCCATCGATGCTTTCGGGGTCGGTACGGAGCTTGCGGTATCGGGCGATGCGCCATCCATGGGCTCCATCTACAAGCTCGTGGAGATTGAAGACGCAAGCGGCAAATCCCGCTTTACGGCCAAGCACAGTCCGGAAAAACAGACCCTGCCTGGCGCGAAGCAACTCTTTCGTTATCCCGCGTACGACCTCCTCGCGCTGCATGACGAATGCGCGGGGGAAGCGGAGGCCATGCTGAAGCCTTATGTGCTCGGCGGTAGTCTCGTTGCGGATATGCCTTCGCTGGAACGTATTCGGGTCCGGGCGCAGGCCGGGCTGACTCCATGGCCTTCGCGCGACCGTAAGACGAAACTGTCGGGCGGACTGGAGAGCCTCAATGAAAGCCTTCTTCGACATTGATACGCAGATCGACTTTCTGTATCCCGCGGGAGCGCTTTACGGAAAAGGGGCCGAGCTTCTCATCCCCGCGATTGCGAAGCTGAATCGTCACGCTTCAGACAACGGTATTCCGTTGATTTCCAGCGTGTGCGCTCATCCGGAGAACGCCGCTGAGTTTCGCGTCTGGCCCTCGCACTGCGTTATCGATACAGTGGGGCAGAAGAAGCCGCCTTCGACGATCGTGCCAGGTCAGATCGTGATCGCGAAGGACGATCTCGACATGTTCTCCAGCCCGGAGGTGATCCCGCTGCTGGATCGCCTGCAGATCGATGAATGCTACGTGTACGGCGTGTTCATCGAGTACTGCGTTAAGTGCGCCGTTGAAGGTCTGCTGAAAACGGGCCGCAGAGTGAATCTGGTTCGCGACGCGACCACATGGATCGATCCGAAGGCCGGCAAAGGAGCGCTCGATGCCTTCGCGGCGCGCGGAGGCAGTCTATATAAGGAAATCAACATCCGCGATATCACTGCCAGTGATACCGGACGCCGATGAATCCGCCGTGAACTTGCCCTCTGAAGTATTCATCCTGATCCGGCGACGTCTTGTAGTGCGTGATTTTGTATCCGCCCCGGATTTCGAACCAGTTGTGCCGATAAGAAATGACTCCTTCGGCGTCCCACAGCAACGTTCCGTGGGGTAACCCGAACCAACTGCCGTCCGCCCGCAACAGTACGTGTGGCTTGATTGCGTATTCCGCGGCCACGCCAAAAGTCGGAAGGATGATGGTTTTGGTCCCTGAAGTCGTGAAGGTCGAGGTCGTGCTGTTCGGCGGCTTCAACGGCGCGTCAATGGTGCTGTGAACAGCCAGCCACTGCGCTTCCCACAGAGATTTCAGGCGGAACTTCTGAACCGGAAACTTGTAGGGGAAGAGCAGGTCATCCAGATAAATCTTGGCTGAGGTGATCTGGTACTGAGTAGCGAGATAATCGCCTTTGTTATAGCCGACGCCGAAAAGCGTCGTGTCCGCCGGAGCGATCTGGCTACCGGTGCCCTTAGTAAGGAAGCCCTCGGCGTGGATCTCGCCCGTGCGAGTAATCGGGATGCTCAGTTCGAGACCGGGAGTGATGTGATCCTTCCCAAGGCCCAGAAGCGTTTCGTAGCCCGTGGCAGTTTTTCCGCCGAGAAGGTCAGGTCCGTTGCCCGGAATGACACCCCAGCCCCAGATGCCGATCGTAAAAGTTCTTGGGTCGGGGTAATCAGGACCGGTCTGTTTTTGAGCGCCGGGAGGGGGAGTCGGGGGTTGCTGCGGCATGGGATCCTGAGCGGTTCCCGCCAGCGGCAAACCCAATGCAATCAGACACAATGCGGGCACACGAACATGGTTAAATGACATCCTCTTGTTAAATTGTATACGTGTGCCCTACACGCGAGGATTCAGATCATTTCAATCGCAATAGCCCATTGATCGAGTGGCGGAGCGGGAAGGATGCCAAACTGAATTCCCCTGATTTCTGCGGTAATTTTTGAGTCGAAATACTCACGGCGAAGGACCTCGCCGGTCCTCCGGGAGGAAACAGTGACGCACCACATAATGTTTGTTATACGCTCGGGAGAAACGGAAATGAATCCCGTCGATACGGGATTCGGAGCCGTTATTTTAACGAGTCATTTAATGCCTTGATCCTCGCCGGGTCGAATTTCAATTTTCGGTCGTACGTCATCAACCCGTTCACCTCCTGTTCCACATCCGTTAGCTGCGTATAACAGATTCCGGTGATCTGCGGAATATTGCGCAGCCCCTGATAGAGGCTTTCCAGTCGATCGAAGGCGTCGCTCTGGGTCTTCTCGACTCCTGAGTATCCCCAGGATTCCTGCGGGACTTCGTGACCCTGAGGAATAAAGGCGATTCCTCCGAATTCAGAAAGATAAAGCGGCGATCCGTTGTATTCGTATCCGCTGATCAGGACGGGCCTGGCGTTATCGGGTATCCGGACGGGTTTGCGTCCCAGATCACGATACCTCTCCCAAAGCAAGGTTCCGTTCTTCGTGTAATCGTGAATCGCGAAAAGGTCCGTCTGATCCGTATGCATCCAGCCTTCGTTGTCGATTACGAGCCTCGATCCGTCGAGCGCATGCGTCAGCGTGTAAAGCTCCTTGAGGTGCATCTGCTGCCGGCGATCGCGGAGATCCGGAACGCCCCAGCTTTCGTTCAGCGGCGCCCAGATCACGATGGAAGGATGATTGATGTCGCGCAGCACGGCCTCGGTCCATTCGCGCGTGAACCGATCGGCATACTCGGCGTCGAAGCCCTGCGCATTCGCCATCTCGCCTGACACGAGGAATCCCATCCTGTCGGCCCAATACAGGTAGCGGGGGTCTTCCACCTTCTGATGTTTGCGAGCTCCGTTGAAGCCCATCTCGCGCATCATGCGGATGTCGTACTGAATCGCTTCATCCGAGGGCGGCGTCAGGATCGACTCCGGCCAATAGCCCTGATCCAGAACGAACTTGAGATAGACCGGCTTGCCGTTGATCAATACGCGCCCGCCTTGCGTTTCGACGGTTCGAAATCCGAAGTACGAGCGGACCTTGTCCACCTGTTGGCCGTTGCGCCAGACTTCGACATTCACGTTGTAGAGCGCGGGCGTTTCCACAGACCACAGCTTCGGATTGACTACGCGAAGCTGGACGGAGGCCCGGTTTTGCGATACCGCGCCGTCCCCGCGCGAAATCTCGTTCTCGCCATCGAGAATCGAAACGCGGAACTGTTCGCCTTCGTTCGCCCGCGCGAGTATGCCATCGAAATCTACCCATCCCAGCGGATTCGGCCTGATCTGAATGCGTTCGAGGTACGCGGGACCGGTTGCTTCGAGCCAGACGGACTGCCAGATGCCCGAAGTGCGCGTATAGAAGATGCTCTTGGATTTCAGTTCCCAGTACTGTTTGCCGCGCGGGATGAGCTTATCCTGCGGCGGGTCGAATGCGCGAACGGCTATGACGTTTGGCCCGGGTTTCAGGAGCGGAGTGACGTCGAAGAAAAACGGCGTATTCCCACCCTCATGCGAACCGGCAAGCTGACCGTTGACCCAGACCATTGCCTGGTAATCCACTGCCCCGAAATGCAGCAGCGTTCGGCGCGGCTTCCAGGACTCCGGCAGCGTAACCTCGCGCCGGTACCAAACCCACGGATGAAAGGTGGTATCGCCGACGCCGCTGAGTTTACTTTCGAAACAATAGGGGACGGTGATGGATCGGCCCAGCGCGTGATCGGCGGCGTACCAATGGGCGTCGAGCCCGGCATTGGAATCGTCAAACGCGAACTGCCAGGTTCCGTTGAGCGTAATCCAGTCTGTGCGCTCGAACTGGGGTTCGGGGAACTCGGGGCGTGGTGCGCCGGCCGCCATGGCGGTTAGGCTGCCGATGACAGCCAAAGCGAGGATTCTGAACATTTTGTGATTCATTTTACAGAAGCTTCCCGTGAACTTTGCGCATGATACCCTCGTATTAGCAATCGAAAGATGGCCGTAACCACTACCGTCGCCTCCGCGCCAGAGGCTTCCGACAAACCGCAGGTTAACTGGATTCTGCTCGTGATTGCCGCCTGGCTCATCCCGGGCGCCGGGCACCTGCTCTTGAAAAAGACCGGGCGCGCGGCTCTGCTTTTCGCCTCCGTTGTCCTGATGTTCCTGTTTGGACTGTTCATGCGGGGAATGATGTTCACGCCCGAAAAGGGCGTGGATTATCTCACCTCCCTGATCAATTACGGCGGGTTTCTCTGCGATTTCGCGGCTGGCGGCTTATATCTTCTGAGCGCGATGTTTGGCTACTCGCAGCCCGATGTGCCGGGCGCGGTGCACGACTACGGGGCCAAATTCCTGGTCACGGCGGGCCTCCTGAATATTCTCGCGATGGTGGATACGTGGGAAATCGCCACTGGTAAGAAGGACTAATGCCGAAGATCAACCTTTCGCACTTCGAGGCTGCGTTTCTGTTCGCTCTTTTCGCGTCGGTGGTGCTCGGCATCACGACGAAAAAGAACAATAAGGACCGGCTGAATTACGGGGCTTACTGCTTCGGCTGTTTTATGCTTGCCCTGTTCGGAATCGGCTGGGCGATGAAACTCGGGCACGGATAAAGCTTCTACCAGAAGTAAGACGCCATCACCCGCGGCGGCGTCGGAGCTCCTGAAATTACTCGCGAATAAAGCACGAGTTGCAGGTTCTTGTTCTGCCAACCTTTGGGCGCGTTTCTGAGCGCCTCCTCAATCAGGTCCGGATTTGTCACGAGATCGCTGCCGGCTTCAGTGCCGTATTGCGTAATTCCGGCGATTTCAACGAGCATTGCGTGCGTGTCCGGATGAAACACTCGCGACACGATTGCGTAGTCCTGGCCTGCATCGCGATTGCGGGGTAAGTCCGGCAGGTTCCACTTTGTTGGCTTGCCGTTGTCGGTGATGCCAAAGGGGCGCTTAGAGACGTCGATGAAATACCGCAGGTCGCTGCTGATCTCCTTCCAGCGGGTATAGGAGTATCCGATCAGAATGGCGGGCGCAGTTCGCAAGTCGTTGAAGGTAACCGCGTTGCCGACGCGCAGATAGAAGGGGTGTTTCTTACCGGTCAGCATCGACGAAAGCCGCGAGGCTGCCACGAGATCGCCCCCTCCGACAAACTGATCACGCAGCAACGTAAGATCTTCCGGCTTGGGCGGCAGGTCTGACGCTGGTTCACTGTCGACGCCGTAGACTGGCACCCATGCCACGCACAGCGACACGGGGAGTCCTCCCCGGAGCACGGGAGCCCAGAATTCATCAATCGTGGTGGGGCGGCGAGTCAACAGCCAGATAGCTGCAACGGTCGCGACGGAAATGATCGCTACCACGGCGGCGGCGACCAGCCCGGGTCGCCAGTGCGGGCGTGGCCGGGTCGCTGTTGATGTTGGCGTCACATCGGCCTGCGGCAGGGGCACGACGGTCGTTACTGGCGGGTGGACGGTATCGTTCTCCGGCGTCCGAAACTCCGGAACGTAGGTCCCCGAAGGTAATTCAATCCGAACCCGGTTATGGCTGCCTTCGCTCGAATAGTAAAGGTGCAACCGCTTCCGGACCTCGCCTGCCTTGACCCGGACTGTGGCGTCCTCGCTGGGGTCGTATCCGGACGATCGCCCGAACACATCGATCCCGATGCTTCTTTCTTTTAAGGAATCGCCGTGGCCTTGCAGGGTATTTTCTACTACATAAGTAAGAAATTCACGGCTACGTTTACTGGCGCGGAATGCCTCGCTCGCGAGCACTCGGTTCAGTTCGTCGCGAACGGAATCTTCCGATACTGAGGGCTTCGACATCCCGGCCGCACCGATTGTAGCATCGTAAAGCCATTGAAACAAAGCATGTTCGATGCCGGTAACGAACCTGCTATAACCTCTTTCGGCAACGGTTCGGAACTGGATGATCGGCGGCCGCGGAGTTCACCATTTGTTCTTACGCGGACATGCGATTCCTTTGCATCGGAGCACATCCAGACGATTGTGAGCTCGGATTCGGCGGTACCGCCGCCCGTCTTGCGGCCGAAGGACATCCGGTTAAGTTCCTATCGGTGACGGATGGCCGGGCGGGGCACCACCTCCACAGCCCGGAGGTGGTGGCCGAGATTCGCCGGAAAGAAGCGTTGGAAGCCGCCCGGCGGCTGGGGATCGCTGATACCGAAGTTCTCGACAATCCGGATGGCGCGCTGACGTCTGCGCTCGGGGTCCGCGATGAAATTATCCGCCGCATCCGGCAGTGGCGGGCGGATGTGGTCCTGACGCACCGACCGTGGGACTACCATCCGGACCACCGCTACACCAGTCAGGCGGTTCAGGATGCGGCTTACCTGATGATGGTGCCGCATATCTGCGCCGATACTCCGGCGCTGCGGCGCAACCCGATCTTCCTGTATCTCCAGGACGGTTTTCGTTTGCCTACGCCATTTGCGCCGGATGTCGCGGTGGACATTGATTCGTCGTGGGATCGAAAGATCGAAAGCCTCGACGCCCACACTTCGCAGGTTTATGAATGGCTGCCCTGGATTTCTAATGCCGATGCGCTGCCGAACATTCCTGAGTCGCGAGCGGACCGCCTCGAATGGTTAAGCGGGCAGTACGCGCGCCCGATCACGGCCTCGGTCGCCGCGGCGCTCGCAGGCCGGTACGGCGGACGCGAAATTCGACACGCTGAAGCCTTTCAGATTTGCGAGTACGGGCGCAGACCTGCGCCGGAGGAACTGGATGCCATCTTCCCGCGATAACGGTCTGAAAATGCGGTATGAAATCCGGCAGCAGCCCGAAGCGTTGCGGCGAACGATCGAGGCCGGAATGGCGACCGCCTTTGAACTCCGTCGCCGCTTTGAAAAGCAGCGTCCGCGCATGGTGGTCCTCGCGGCGCGAGGCACCTCCGATAATGCCGCGCAATTCGGACGCTACCTCATCGAAATCACCACCGGAATTCCTGTTTCGCTGGCGGCTCCCTCCACCCTTACGCTCTACGGAAGCCGCGTCGATTACCGCGATGCTCTGGTGGTCGGCATCTCGCAGTCAGGCGAGTCGACAGACATAAACGCGCTCATGACGGACGCTCGCGACGGCGGCGCCATGACGCTCGGGATCAGCAACGAAACGGAAAGCTCGCTCATGAAGACGGTCGATTGCGCGTTGCGCGTCTGCGCCGGCAAAGAGCAGAGCGTCGCCGCCACCAAGACCTACACAGGCCAGCTCGCTGCTCTCTATCTGCTCGGTTACGCGCTGGGCGCACCCATTGATTTCGACGAACTGCGGCGTTTGCCGGCGCGGGTCGAATCGACCCTGAAGCTGGAAGACCAGATCGCCGACGCGGCCGCACAGTATCGATCGATGACGCGCGCGATGAGTATTGGCCGCGGGCTGAATTACTGCACGGCGCTCGAATTTGGTCTCAAGCTGATGGAGACTTGCTATGTTTCCGCGGAGCGGTTTTCCTCTGCCGACCTCCTGCATGGCCCCATCGCCGTCGTGGAAGACGCATTTCCTGCCTTTGTATTCGCTCCGCAGGGAGTCACGTGGCCTTCCGTGCGGGACCTGATCGAACGCCTCGGAGGTCTCGGCGCAGAGACGCTGGTTTTTTCGGATTTGCCGGCCGCGGAGACGCGCGGCCTGCCTGCGAATGTGATCAGCCTGCCTCCCAACGACAGGGATACGCAGCCGGAAGATCTCTGTTCCCCGATTCCTCTGATCGTTCCCGCGCAGTTGTTCTGCGCTCATTTGGCGGCATCGAAGGAACTGAACCCGGACGCGCCTCGCGGTCTCAGCAAAGTCACGCTCACGATGTAAACGCCTATGACCCTTACGCCGCTCGATTGGTTCTGGATTGCGCTGTATTTTGTCGTTAATGCGGCCATAGGCTTTTACTACAAGGCGCGGGCTGGGAAGAACGTCAACGAGTTCTTCCTCTCCGGACGCAACATACCCTGGTGGCTCGCGGGCACCTCGATGGTTGCTACGACGTTCGCCGCCGATACGCCGCTTGCTGTCACAGGCATGGTCGCGAAGGGCGGCATTGCGGGCAACTGGCTCTGGTGGAGCTTTGTCGCGAGCGGCATGCTCACCGTGTTCTTCTACGCCCGGCTTTGGCGCAGGGCGGGCGTTATGACCGATATCGAATTCACAGAGATTCGGTACTCCGGACGTCCCGCTGCGTTTCTGCGCGGCTTTCGCGCCCTGTATCTGGGCATTCCGATCAACTGCATTGTGCTCGGCTGGGTCAATCTCGCGATGGTGAAGATTCTGATGCTCGTGCTGGGCGTGACACGGATTGAGGCGATCGCGATCGTGCTGGGGCTCATTGCGGTCACGGCTTTCATCTCGACGCTCTCCGGTTTGTGGGGCGTGCTCGTCACGGATCTGTTTCAGTTCGCCGTGAAGATGGCGATGGTTATCGTGCTCGCGGTAGCGGCAGTTCAGGCGGTCGGGGGCATGGGCAGTCTCAAGGTAAAGCTGGCCGCGCTGGACCGCGCGCATGGGGTGCCGATCGGCGCGCATGCGTCCGCTTTGAGTTTCATCCCCGACTTCAACTCACCGTGGATGCCGATCACCACGTTTCTGGTTTACATTTCGGTCAACTGGTGGGCTACGTGGTATCCGGGCGCTGAGCCGGGCGGCGGCGGCTATATCGCGCAGCGGATGTTCTGCGCGAAGGATGAAAAGCATTCGCTGCTTGCCACGCTCTGGTTCAACATCGCCCATTTCGCGATTCGGCCCTGGCCCTGGATTCTGGTCGCGCTCGCGTCGCTCGTGTTGTTCCCGAACCTTGCCGATCCGGAAACCGGCTACATCCGCGTGATGATCTCCTATCTCCCGGCATCGCTCCGCGGGGTAATGCTGGCTGCGTTCGCCGCGGCCTACATGTCGACCATCGCGACGCAGCTCAATTGGGGCGCGAGTTACATCGTCGGCGATTTTTATCGCCGTTTCGTTCGCAAGCGCGCGCCGGATTCTCACTACGTTTCGATCTCCCGGTGGACCACTGTGATGCTCGCGCTGATCTCCGCGGTCGTGACGTTCTATATGACGTCGATCGGTGGCGCGTGGAAGCTTCTGATCGTGACCGGCGCGGGAACGGGGTCGGTTCTGCTTCTGAGATGGTTTTGGTGGAGGATCAACGCGTGGAGCGAGATCTCCGCGATGATTGTGGCGTTTATCGTCTCGGTTTCGCTCCAAACCATCGGGAAACTCGACAGCGACGCGCCGATCGACTTCGCGTGGATCATGATCATCACGGTTGCGGTGACCACCGTCGCGTGGCTCGCCGTAACGTTTCTGACTCCACCTGAATGCCCCTGCGTGCTGGCCCGGTTCTATCGACGCGCGCGCCCGGATGGCTTCGGGTGGAAGCCAGTCACGCGTATGGCGCCTGACGTTGCGATTGCGCACCAGGGCTGGTACAACGCGCTCGACTGGGTGTGCGGCTGCGTGATGATCTATGGCGCGTTGTTCGGTACCGGCAAGCTTCTGCTCGGCGAGACGATGCTCGGCCTGGGATTGCTCGGGGCAGGAGCAGTTGGAGGCGCTGTGATTTATGCGGATTTGTCAAAACGCGGATGGACGGCGGTGACGGAATGAAGATGCGAACTCTTTGCCTTGCGTTGGCCGCTGGCCCGGCTGCGTGGGCGGCAATGCCGGCCCTGATGCCTCAACCGGCGAAGCTGGATCCGGGCGTTGGCGCGCTCCCGGTGGATCTGCAGTTTTCAGTCGCGGTAGCCGCGAACTGCGGCGATCGCGTCGCGCCCGCGGCCGATCGTCTGAGAAGCCAAATCGCCCGGCTCACCGGTCTTGCACTGGTGAACAACGACCCAGGACACGCAACGCTTGTGGTGGAGTGTCGCGCTGCCGGTCCGGCGCGTCCGACGCTCGGCGAAGACGAATCTTACGAGCTCGAGATCACGAACCGCGGCGCGAAACTGACAGCTCATACGGCGACCGGCGCACTGAGGGGCTTCGCAACGGTGGCGCAGCTTGTCACTCCCGGCCCGAACGGATTCGAAATTCCCGCGCTGCGCATCGAAGATCGCCCTCGTTTCGCATGGCGCGGACTCATGCTCGATGTGTGTCGTCACTGGATGCCCGTCGAGGTCGTAGAGCGAAACATCGAAGCGATGGCCGCGGTCAAGCTCAACGTATTCCACTGGCACCTCTCCGACGATCAGGGCTTTCGCGTCGAGAGCAAGCGCTATCCGCGCCTGCAACAGTTGGGGTCTGACGGTCATTTCTACACCCAGGACGAGATTCGGCAGGTCGTGGCCTTCGCGGCCGATCGCGGCATAAGGGTGATTCCGGAATTCGAGATGCCGGGCCATGTTTCGGCCTTGCTGACGGGATATCCCGAACTCGCGAGCGCGCCGGGACCTTATTCGATCGAGCGCCATTGGGGAATTTTCCAGCCACTGCTGGACCCGACAAAGCCTCAGGTGTATGAGTTCATCGACGCGCTCATCGGGGAAATGGCGCGGCTTTTTCCCGATCCGTACTTCCATATCGGCGGCGACGAAGTAGACGACGCGCAATGGAAGGCCTCGCCCACCATTCAGGAATTCGAGCGCGCGAACAGGCTTTCGGGCAGCGTCGCTCTCCAGGCGTGGTTCAGTCTGAAGGTGCAGGAGATTCTCCGGAAACACGGCAAGACGATGGTTGGCTGGGACGAGATTTTCCAGCCGGGTCTCGATCATGAAGCCGTGATCCAGTCCTGGCGTGGGCCGGATTCGCTGGCAGAATCTGCGAAGAAGGGCTACCGAGGCCTGCTGTCCTACGGCTACTATCTCGACTACCTTAAGCACGCCGCGACTTACTACGCGAACGACCCGATCAGCGGGGCGACGGCTAACCTGACTGCGGATGAGGCCGCCCGCATTCTCGGTGGTGAAGCCTGCATGTGGTCGGAGTATGTGAGTCCGGAGACGGTCGATTCGCGAGTCTGGCCGAGTATGGCCGCTATGGCCGAGAGATTCTGGTCGCCTCGCGAGGTGAAAGATGCGTCTTCGATGGAAACGCGTCTCGATGAAATCTCGCGCCGACTGGCGCGGATGGGCTTAAAGAATCGCGAAGACTATCTCGACCGGCTGACGGGCGGCCAGCCTGCGCAGGCTCTGCGGCTGCTCGCAAGCTTATCCGAGTCCACCGGTATCGAGGTTCGCCGCGACGCGCGCCATTACACCAGCCTCATTCCCCTGAACCGGTTTGTCGATTATGTTCCGCCGGAGAGCGAGGAGACGCGGCGCCTGAGTAGCGCAAGCCCGGATGAGTTGAAGGCCGCGTTTCTCGACTGGGCCCGGAACGACAAAGTTCTACGCGGCATGGCTTCGCAAAACACGTATCTGAGGGAACTATTGCCGCTCTCGAAGAACCTCGCCGAGGCGGGTTCGATCGGTCTTCAGATTCTGGAATACGTAGAGCGCGGCCGGACTCCTTCCCCGGAATGGGTGCGAGAGCAGCGCGCCGCTCTCGATCAACTGGCTAAGCCAAATGCCGAGGTCGTGCTTGCGGCCGTGCGCCCTGTGCGCGCTTTGCTCAGCCGCGCCGCCGGCGACGCGGGGAAGGAACGCGCAAGTCAATGAGAACTCGGCGCGTTCGGTCGGTTACGAACGCCATCGAACGTGAGAGGGAAACAGTTCTGAACTGGAAAAGATGCCGGAACAGTTACAGCATGAAGACCCGAGGATTAAACCCAACCGAGTAATGCGTACGAAAGGAGAAAAGGAAGTGTTAAGAGAAAAGGAATCCAGTAAACCGTATTTACCGATGCGGTCGTTACTGTGGATCGTTGCGTTGGCGCTTTTCGTTTTCAATGGACTGATGCCGGCTCAGGAGGTGACGGCCTCGGTTCTGGGCACGGTTGTGGACCCGTCGGGCGCGCCGGTGGCGGGAGCCAAGGTTACGGCCACCGATGTTGATCGAGGCACGGCGTTCTCGACCACAACGAATGATTCGGGGTCCTACGGTCTGCCTCGTCTCCCCGTCGGTACGTATGCGATTCGGGTCGAGGATTCGGGATTCAACACAATGGATGCCGGCAAGGTCACGCTCGAGCTGAATCAGGCCGCTCGCGTGGACGTGAAGCTCACCGTCGGTGATGTCAATACGCAGGTGACGATCAACGAAGCCGCGCCATTGGTCCAGACGGATACCACGCAGTTAGGGACGGTGATGGGGTCGGCGGCGATTGCCGCGCTGCCTCTCGAAACCCGCAACTACAATCAGCTGGCTTTGCTGACGCCGGGGGCAATTACCACGAGCCCGGGCGCATTCAATACGGGTCAGACCACCTTCAACTCCGGTCGTCCTTACATTAATGGCAACCGTGAGCAGGCGAACTATTATCTTCTGGACGGCGTCGATAATAACGAGTTCGTTGACAATAACGTCGCCTACTCGCCCAATGTGGACGCTATTGAAGAGTTCAACGTCCTCACCAACAATCCGAGCGCGGAGTTCGGCCAGTTCCTCGGCGGCGTGATCAGCGTCAGTATCAAATCGGGCACGAATCAGTATCACGGTAACGTCTTCGAGTTTCTCCGCAACGATTTCTTCAACGCCAACGAGTGGTCGCGGAACTTCAGCACTGATCCGTCCGTGAACAGCGCGCCTCCGCAGTTGCGCTGGAACGAATTCGGCGGCACCTTCGGCGGACCGATCAAAAAGAACAAACTGTTCTTCTTCGTCGACTATCAGGGCTCACGCTTCGATACGCCGCCCACTCCTGGGACGATCACAACGTTCACGAACCAGGAACGTACCGGGAACTTCGGCGACATCCCGGGTATTCAGCTTCATTACCCTGGCACCAACGTACCGATGCCCGCCAATCTCAACCAGGCGGCCATCTGCTCGGGCAATCAGAAGATGGGCGTGAATCCCTGTATCAGCGGACAAAGCCCGGTTGCGCAGAAGATCATGGGCGTTCTGCCGCAGGCCAACCTTCCCGGCACGAACAACGGAACGCTGAACAATCTGAGCAATGCCACCCACACCTACACGAACGGCGACCAGGGCGATGCCAAGGTCGACTGGAGCCCGTCCGAGAAAGACCGCATCTTCGGCCGTTACTCACAGCAGTACATCACCAACCCTACGGTCAACAGCCAGCCGCTGCTCTACAACGGCTCCGGCAACAACACCTTCCCGCTCTACAACGGAGTGCTCGGCTACACCCGCACCCTCACTCCCTCGATCGTCAATGATGCGCGGTTCGGCGTGAACTACTATCCCGCGGAAGCCAACACACAGAGCCTGGGATCGAGCAATGCGGCTGGTCTGATCCCCGGACAGCCGACATCCTACCTGCCAGGCCTCTACTTCGCGGGCGCTCCAGTGGGCGGTGGACAGAACGGTCCTTTCGCTTTCGGTACGGTCAACGCTCCGGAAATCTTCCACCAGACCACGATCCAGGTTGAAGATACGCTGGTCATGAATCGCGGGCGTCACACCATGAAAGCCGGGTTCGAGTTCCTTCGGTATCGCAATAACTATGTTCCGGCGGTTACCAGCGACGGCGCGGCCGGTCAGATCGGTTTCACTGGCCAGTACACGGGCAACGCTGAAGCGGACTTCATGCTTGGTCTGCCGAGCTATATGGCGTACGGGCAGGGCTTCGCGGGAACGGTCGGACAGCGGAACAGCGCGATCGGCGCATTCTTCCAGGACGACTGGCGCGTCAGCGAGCACCTCACTCTGAATCTCGGCGTGCGGTGGCAAACGTTCACCCCGATTTACGAAGTCGGCAATCGCATGACGAACTTCGGTGAATACAGCGGACAAATTCAGCTTGCGGGAGTGAACGGCAACAGCCGGGCGCTCTACAACCAATACAACGGTATTGCCAACTTCCTCCCGCGTATCGGCGCCGCGTGGACTCCGTGGGGCAACAATACCGTGTTCCGGGCTGCCTTCACACGGTCCAGCTTCCAGGAAGGCACGGGCGAATACAACCGTCTGGCGACGAACGCTCCCTGGAACACCGACCTCGTCGGGCAATTCACTCCGGGAACCAACGGGGCCATTCCGTCAAATCAGGTCACGCTCGATCAGGGGTTTGCCGCCCTCGGCTCGGCCAGCGGCGGTGTTCCCTGCAATCCGACGACGGTTCTCAGCGTTCCGGCTTCGTGCTTTGCGGGAGTCCGCGTCCACATGACGGATCCCAACTATCGCCCCGCGGTCTCGAATCAGTGGAACTTCACGGTTCAGCGCCAGATCGGTAAGAATGCCACCGTTCAGGCCTCTTACGTCGGACAGCACACGGACCATCTCGCGGCGATCTACTTCGCCGGTCAGAGCATGCTTTTGCCGGACGGCACGGTCGTTCCCGGGCCCTACCTCGCCGGTAATCCGACTCTGAAGAATATCGGCTTAGGTCAGGTTCGCCTGAATACTTCGACGGGTATCCAGAACTACAACGCTCTGCAACTCACCGGCGTGCAGCGGTTCTCCAACGGGCTTACCTTCCGGATGAACTATGTCTGGTCCAAGTGCCTGACGAACAATCAGGGTTACTACGGCCGCTACGGCGACGCCACCGCCAGCCAAGCGAGCGCCGACGTTGCTTTCCAGCAGTACGTCTACAACACCAACCTCGACTACGGTCTTTGCGATCACGACGTGGGGCATGTGTTCAATGGCTACCTAAGCTACGATCTGCCTTACGGCAAGAACCGCATGTTCGGGCAAAACTCCAATAAAGTCGTCAACGCAGTGCTTGGCGACTGGCAGGTGAACACCGTGTTCACTGTGCACGGCGGCTTCCCGATTTCGATGCTCGACTGGGCCGGTGACGCTGGCACCGGTTCGGCGCAGGGGCGGCCGGACTGCATCGCTCCTTCCCGGCAGACGCCCTACAAGAACTACGCGGGAGGCGGCTACATCTGGTTCGACCCGACCACGATGGCGAACCCGGCGCCGGGTAAACTCGGCAACTGCGGCGTCTCCTCAGAGCGCGGCCCAGGCCTGGCTCAGGTCGATATCGGTCTGTCGAAGTTTTTCCCGGTCACAGAGCGACAGAGGCTGGAGTTCCGCGCCGAGGCGATCAACGCGTTCAATACGCCGATCTTCACGGTGCAGGGTTACCAGATCGACGTAGTGGGTTTCAACCCGAACGGCAGCGTCGCGACGCCGCTCACCGGAGTGGTTAACAGTTCGCTGGGCGCGCGCAATCTGCAATTCGGGCTAAAATACTCCTTCTGACCGCGAGGGCAGGCGGGTCGTCATGGCCCGCCTGCTCATTTCATGCTGCTTTTGCTTCCGTTACTGCTCGCTTTCGATAACCCTGCCGGACGCGGCGTAGACCTTGCGCTCAAAGGTAATTGCGCCGACGCCATGCCGCTCCTCGATCAGTCCATGCGCGATCCGGAAGCTTCGCGCGATACAAAACGAACTGTCGCGACCGCGGGTGTTCGCTGCTCCATGCTGCTGAACCGGCAGAACGATGCCATGAGCTTCATCGGCTGGCTCAAGGATGCGTATCCCGGCGATCCGGAGATTCTGGCTCTTTCGGCGCGAATGTTCTCCGACCTGAGCGACCGCAACGCTCAGGAACTGCTCAAAACGGCCCCCGATTCTCCGTTGGTGGTGGAAATGAATGCGGAGAACTTTGAGAAGCACGGAGAGACGGGCAAAGCCGTCGCCGAGTATCGAATTCTGCTGCAGCGCGTTCCCGACAAGCCCGGCATCCACTACCGTATAGGAGGTTTGCTGCTCGACCGGCCCGCGGAAGCGAAGAAGGAATTTGAAGCGGAACTGAAGATTAATCCCGATAATGCCGGCGCTGAGTATTATCTCGGCGACATAGCGCGGCAGGACAGCGATGCGCCGGCGGCCATTTCACATTTTAAAAAGGCGACGGACATCTATCCGGCGTTCGGAGAGGCCTGGACCAGCTTGGGTAGAGCGCTGCTCGATTCCGGCAAGGCAGCCGATGCGGTGACAGCGCTTGAGACGGCCGCGAAACTGGTTCCCGACAATCCTACCGTTCATCTCGCACTTGCGACCGCGTATCAGCGAACCGGGCGTAAGGAAGACGCGACGCGCGAATTTGCGCTGCAAAAGAGCGCCGCGGAGAAGCTAAACCGGACCAACACAACGCTGCGGAAGAATGTGGCGGGCGCGCAATAGCGTTCGCGGCTTCGCCGTGGTCCTGGTTTTCGCCGTCCTTCGCTTTTCGGGCCAGACGGCAGCTGTTCTGCCGCATTTCACTGACGTCGCTCCGCGATCGCATTTCTCCTACGTCACTAAAAACGGTCTGTCGCCGCGCAAATACTTCCCACAGCCGATATGCGGCGGGCTGGCGATATTCGATTTCGACAACGACGGCCGCATGGACATCTACTTCACCAACGGCGCGAAGATGCCGGAGTCGACGAAGGTCGATCCCTCGTTTTTCCATTGCCTGCTGCGCAACAAGGGGGACGGGACATTTGAGGACGTTACAAAGAAGGCGGGCCTGCTCGGCCAGGATCTCGGCTACACGTTCGGCGTCGCCGCCGGAGATTTCGACAATGACGGGCACGAGGATCTGTTCATTTGCGCGGCTGGTAGGAATGTCCTTTATCGGAATAACGGTGACGGAACCTTCACCGATGTCACCGAACAATCCGGTATCCGCAAACCCGCCGATACACTCAGCGTCGGGGCGGCGTGGTTCGACTATGACAACGATGGGCTTCTCGACTTGGTCGTCGCGAACTACACGACCTGGACTGCGCAGACCGATCACCGTTGCTCTTCGGCGGATGTCGAGTATTACTGCGATCCACGGCTGTACTACAAATCCGTGCCGTCGCGCCTGTATCACAACCTCGGCCACGGAAAGTTCGAGGACGTCACGGAGAAATCCGGCTTCGGCGCGGCGGAAGGGAAGGGGATGGGCATTTCGATCGCCGACTTCAACGATGACGGATTCCAGGACGTATTCATCGCAAACGACACCGAGCAGAACTTTCTTTTTATAAACAAGGGCAACGGCACGTTTGAGGAACAGAGCCTCCCTCTTGGGGTTGCGTATGACCCCACCGGGAAAGCTGTTTCATCGATGGGCAGCGACGCGAAAGATTTCGATAACGACGGACGCGTCGATATCTTCTACAACAACCTGATGGGGCAGTTCTGGGCGCTTTTCCGTAACGAAGGCGATGTGTTCCAGCATGTCTCGCCGCAGACGAAGGTGAGTCAACTGAGCCGGCCTTACTCCGGATGGAGCGCCGGTTTCATCGACTTCGACAACGACGGCTGGAAAGACCTTTACTCTGCCAACGGGGATGTAGACAACGTAAAGCCCGACGCGCGTCAGCACGATACGATGTTCCGCAATCTGGAAGGCAAGCGGTTCGTCGACGTCTCTTCTGAGATGGGAGCAGATTTTCTTCGCTCCGGCTATCAACGCGGTTCAGCCTTTGGAGATCTGAATAACGATGGTTTTCCCGACATCGTAGTTACGTCGTTGAACGGGCCGCCCCGTATCCTGATGAATTCCGCGGATAACGGCAATCACTGGATCGTTCTGGAACTAACCGGTCGCGTGAGTAACCGCGACGCCATCGGCGCAAAGGTGAAGCTGACGACGGGCTCCGGCCGGGTTCTGTATAACCACGTGTCCACCAGCGTCGGGATGATGTCCACCAGCGACAAGAGAGTTCACTTCGGCCTCGGAGACGAGCGGGAGATCCGTTCAATCGAAATAAGGTGGCCGAACGGCGGCACGCAAAAAATGGAAAACCTGAAAGCCGATCAGTTCCTGAAAATTCAGGAAGGCAAATAAGAAAGGCGCGGACCGAAGCCCGCGCCTTTTTCCGAAATACCGATTTCTCTTACGACGCCTTCGAAACTGCTGCCGGAGCCAAATCTCGGCTCGAAATTACCCGGTCCACGATCCCGTACTCGACCGCCTGTTCGGGGCTCATGATGTAATCGCGGTCCACGTCGCGCGCCACGCGCTCGATCGACTGATTGCTCGCATCCGCCAGAATCTTATTCAGAATTTCGCGCATCCGCAGGATTTCCTTGGCGTAGATGTCGATATCCGCCGCCTGACCCGCGAGACCCTGCATCGAAGGCTGGTGGATCATGATGCGGGAGTTCGGCAGGCTGAACCGCTTGCCTTTCGTTCCCGCCGCGAGAAGCACCGCGCCCATTGACGCTGCCTGACCGACGCAGATCGTCACGATATCGGGACGCACGAACGCCATCGTGTCCAGAATCGCCAGTCCCGCCGTAATCGACCCGCCGGGCGAGTTGATGTAAATCGAAATGTCGCGCTCCGGGTCCTCCGCTTCGAGAAACAGCAACTGCGCGATCACAAGGTTCGCCACCGTGTCGTCGATCGGCGTCCCCAGGAAGATGATGTTCTCTTTCAGCAGCCGGGAGTAGATGTCATACGCCCGCTCCCCTCTCGACGTCTGTTCCACAACCATGGGAACCAGCAGAGAATTGCCCATTTTTTTCCTTTCTCTTTATGGATGACCAACTTACCCGCGAAGATTCCCACGCGGGCAGACCCTGCGAAATCTCATGATACGACCTCGCCGCGCCTGCACCGCACGCCGGAACGCGAGCCTGTGGTCGCCATCACACGGTTTCTCGTGTCTTCACAAGCAGTTACGGTCCGATCCGCAATGCCATTACGAATAGTGTGACCACGTATAATTCAACGATGTCGCACCGTTACTCCCCGACCTGTGCGGTCGCGCTTTTAGCGCTGCTGGCCGCCTGCGCACCCAACGAAAAGACTGCGGCGGAGACCGGCGCGCCATCCGCGCCTCCCGCTCCGGTCTGGTCCGCAAACGGATGGTCCGGAGCCGAGCGCGCCGAATACTATCACCTGCCGGAAGGCAGCGAACTGATGCCGTACGCCATCGTCGCGAATCTGGTCAGTGTGAAAACCGGCAAGCCTTTTCTGGAAAACATGGAACGGTTTGGATTCGTCGCGGATCCGGTCAGTTCCACCAATCCTCACGGCCTGCCGATCGGACTGACCACGGTTCATTCCCGCGATAAGAGCATCACCGGTCTGGAGATGGTCGGATTCAACTGCGCGGCATGCCACGTCGGTGAAATCAACTTCAGCGGCAAAAGCCTGCTGGTAGACGGCGCTCCCTCCCTGATTGACCTGGAGGGTTATCAGATCGAACTGAAAGATTCGCTGGACGCGACTCTGCGCGATCCCCGGAAGGCAGTCGCCCTCATTATCGCGATGGACCGGGGCCGCAAGGCTGGCGACACGCCCGACTCCAACAGCGCGGCATCGTATGAATCTGATCCCTCGGTGAAGACTGCCGCCGATACGCCCGCTGCCTCCACGAAGGATACGGCCTTCGTCAGCGTATCCTCGAAGACCGCCGACGCCGCGCCCGCCACGTCCGCGCTCGAAGGCCCGAATTTCGCGGCGCGATTCAAACGCGATCTCGCTCTCCTCAAAGCCCGCCTCGCCTATCTGAAAAACGGAAAGCTTCTACTCGACGGAACCGAGCCTGGGCCCGGCCGCGTGGACGCATTCGGCGCCGCCCGCAATCTCTTATTCCCGGCGAGCGCGATGAAAATGCAGTCGCCCGTAAGCTTTCCTTTCATCTGGGACGTGCCCGACACGACCCAGCAACGCTCGCCCACCGACATGGTCTGGATTCATTACGACGGCAATACCAATTCGATCCTCGAGCGCAACATCGGCCAGGCGCTCGGGATGGGCGCCGTTTTCGATCCGAAGACTTACGAATCCACGCTGCGGATCGGGAACCTGCATCGTCTCGAAATGCTCACCCATAAGCTGAAACCGCCCGCCTGGCCAGAAGATCTGGCCGGAAAGATCGATCATGCGAAAGCGGCCGACGGAGAGAAGATCTTCAACGACACCTGCCGCGACTGCCATCAGAACCGGTTCATTGACGCCGCCCAGGTGGGCACGGACCCGCAGCGCGCCAACAGCTTCGGACAACCGGTCGCGGGCGTTCCGTTCCCGAACGCGGTCAAGCCAATTCTGGACAAGCTCAAGGCGCGCGCTTTTCAGGACGACGGGGTTTCGACGGCCGATCAACAGACCATGGACGCCACTACCGTCATCTGGCGCGCGACGGGCCAGTACATGACGCGACCCCTCACCGGCGTTTGGGCCACCGCGCCGTATCTGCACAACGGCTCAGTCCCGACCCTCTGGCACCTTCTGCACCCGGACCAAAGGCCAGCCAAATTCATCGTCGGCAATCGCGAATACGATCCCGCGAAGATCGGGTATCGGACCGACGGAACGGGTTGGACATTCGATACTTCGCAGCCAGGAAACGGTAACATCGGCCACACGTACGGCGCCAATCTGACGGAGGAGCAGAAAACGGCCCTGCTGGAATACCTGAAAACGATTTAGGTCCGGTTATCATCGTCTTTTCTTACCCATGCCCTTTTCCCGGTTAGGCGCCCTCGCCGCGGCGTCGTTGTGCGTTTGCGGCGCGCTGTTCGCCCAGGACAATTACGAGATCCAGGTCTACGGCTCGGATACCGTTGCGCCTGGCAACACGATGGTGGAACTGCACAGCAATTTCACGGTCGACGGCTCAAAGACAGTTGTTAACGGCCAGATTCCCACCAATCACGCGATTCACGAGACCGTGGAGATCACCCACGGCTTCAACGATTGGTTTGAAACCGGCTGGTACATCTTCACCAGCTACAACCAGTATGGCTACGGCTACGGCTGGGTCGGTGACCACATTCGGCCGCGTGTTCGTGTCCCGGAGAGTTGGAAGTGGCCGGTCGGAGTGAGCCTGTCACTCGAATTCGGCTATCAGCGGCCTCAGTACTCCGCCGACACCTGGACGCTGGAGATCCGGCCGATCATCGACAAGCAGCTGGGTCGTTGGTATCTGGCATTCAATCCGACTGTTGATCGTTCTTTTCACGGGCCGAGCGTGTCTGCGGGCGTCGTGTTCTCCCCGAACGTGAAGGCGGGCTTCGATGTCACTAAGAAAGTGAACGTAGGATTTGAATATTACGGGTCTTTGGGTCCGGTGACCGGATTCGATCCCATCAGCCAGGAGCAGCACCAGATCTTCGGCGCATTTGACCTGAATGTGAGCCCGAAATGGGAGTTCAATGGCGGCGTCGGCGTTGGCCTGACGGGCGCAACGGATCATCTGATCGTCAAGTTCATCCTCGGCAGGCGCTTCGACTTCGGCCATAAGCCGAAGGGCGGTACTCCCTGACATTGTCGATACAATAGTGCCGATGGACGTTTTCGAGGAACTGGTGCGCCTGCGCAACCTTGGCCAGAAGTGCGCCCTCGCGACCATCGTCGAAGTCAACGGATCCATCCCCAGTTTTCAGACTGCCAAGTTGCTCGTCCGCGAGGACGGTTCGCTTGTGGGAACCATCGGCGGCGGCTGCGTCGAAGCCGAAGTCTGGAACGCCGCTCGCGAAGTCATGCGGACCGAGAAGCCGCGCAACATGTCCTTCAGTCTGGGGCAGGATGCGGCCTACGATAACGGATTGATCTGCGGAGGGCAGCTACAAGTGCTGGTGGAGTGCATCGTTCCGCAACCCGCCGCCTTCGTTTTCGGCGGGGGACATATCTCGAAGAGTCTGTCGAAGGTTCTGGATACGGCTGGATTCAAGGTCTCGGTGATCGACAACCGGGAGGCGTACGCGAACGCCCAGCGCTTTCCGGAAGCCGCTGCGGTTTATGCCGAAGAATACGAGGACGTCTTTCCGAAGCTTTCGGTCAACGAAACGTCCTACATTGTGATCGTGACGCGCGGCCATCGCGACGATATGCGAGTCTTGCGCTGGGCGGTGGATACGCCGGCGCGTTATGTCGCGATGATCGGCAGCAAGCGCAAAACGATAGGCGTTGTAAAGGAACTCGAGAAGGAAGGCGTACCTCGCTCCGCCTTCGACAATGTGTACGCGCCCATGGGCTTTGAGATCGGCGCCGTTACGCCGGAAGAGATCGCGATCTCGGTTGCCGCGGAAATGATCGCGATGAGGCGCGATCCGGAAGGGAACTGGCGCTCGCTCTCGAAATCGATCTTCACCTGCGATCGTCTCAGCGCCCTGCTGAAGTGAAAACAGCGGGTATCATTCTGGCCGCCGGCGAATCGAAGCGCATGGGTCGTGCCAAGGCGTTTCTTCCGTTTCGTTCGGGAACTTTCCTCTCTACCCTGGCTGGCGCCTTTCAGCCGTTTTGCGATCCGCTCATCGCGGTTTTTGGCTTCGATGGTGATGCCGCGGCGACGCTGGCCCCGAATGGCGTCCAGGCTGTGGTCAACCGTGATTACCGACTCGGAATGCTAACTTCCCTCCAGGCGGGACTGCGTGCCGTCGGCCTCGATTCGATCGATCGCGTTTTCTTCACTTTGGTCGACCATCCGGCCGTTTCGTCTGCGACACTGGAAGCCCTCTGCGGCTCGAAAGCGAAGATCGCAATTCCCCGATTCGCCGGAAAGCGCGGCCACCCCGTTCTGATCGGCCGCGAAATTGCCCGTGAATATCTCGCCGAACCGCAGGAAGCGTTGGTGCGAGACGTGATCGACCGGCAAGCGGATCGAATCGAATACATCGAGGTGCCTGACCCGGGAATTCATGACGACGTGGACGACCCGGCGGTCTACGCCGCATTGCTGGAGCGTGAGGCGGTCCGCCTGTGAGGAAATGGTTTCGCTGGCCGTGCCTCGTCCTTTACGCGATTCTGACGCTCTCATTCGCCGCATACTACGTTCCGAAGATCAGCGCGGACCGCTATCGCGAACCAATCCACGCAGCGCTCGAAAGCGCTCTCGGCCGCAAAGTCAAAATCGGTAAAGTTCAGTTTTCGCTGGTTCCGTCGCCGGGTTTCACGATTCAGGACGTGGAGATCGGCGAAGATCCCGCGATCGGACCAGAGCCTATCGCTTATGTGACGACCCTTCGCGCGCGCCCTGCGCTGTCCGCGCTTTTTGGCGGCCCGCTGACCTTTGGTTCTGTAGATCTCGAAGACGCCTATCTCAATCTCACGCGCGTCGAGAGCCGAGGCACGGATGGCGACACCAGCGTTCGCTGGAATTTCAGTTCTCTGATGCAGCCGCGCCTGCTCGCCGCATTTCCCTCGATTCACCTGGTCTCGGGCAGGGTCAACTTCAAATTCGGCGATACCAAGTCCATCTTCTACCTGCTGAATACGGACGTGGATCTTTGGCCTCCATCCCGGTCCGGCGGACCATGGACCCTGCACATGAAAGCCGAACCAGCGCGCACGGACCGGCCCGCGCGCGGCTTCGGAAGCTTTTCCGCGCGCGGCCAGTGGTATCCGGCTGACCGTTCGGTCACGCTCGATGTGAAGCTCGAAAAGAGCGAACTGGGCGATATGGCGACCCTTTTTGAGGGCAGGGAAACGAATCTGCACGGTCACATCTGGGGCGACGCCCACCTGGCGGGACCCGTCACGCGCGTCGGCGTTGCGGGTCGGTTGACGCTCGACGATATTCATGGATGGAATCAGACGCCGCCGGGCGAGAGTCCATGGCCGCTCGCCGTAGGCGGAGTGATCGACATCCCGGGGCAAACCATCGAGGCGCGCGTCACTACAACCGGCAAACAGTCGCCCATCGACTTCCGGTACCGGGTTTCCGGCTATCTGGGAAAACCCCGCTGGGGCCTGACCGCTCTTTTCAGTCGGCTGCCGCTTTCTCCGGTGCTGGATGTCGCCCGCAACCTGGGACTTGCGGTTCCGGCGGATACGAAGCTGACTGGCGAGGCTGAGGGCGCAGTGGGTTTGTCGATGCCGGATGGCTCATTCCGAATGGACGGCGCCCTTCGCGTCACCAATTCGACGCTCACCGCCGCGGGAGCGCCTCCGTTGCGCGTCACCAACGCGGATCTGCGATTCGCCGGACCGACGATCGCGCTTGCTCCTGCCGCCGTTACCAATGACAGTAACGAATCCGCCTCTCTGGAAGCCCTTGCCGACGTTTCGACTGGTTCGCTTGAGGTCTCGCTCACCAGCGAGGGAATGTCCATCGAATCCCTACGGCGGCAGGTTTCGGTAACAGGAGCGCCGTTGCTGAGCACGGCGACCGAGGGCTCCTGGAGCGGCAGTCTGCGCTATTCGAACACGACCGGCGCGGGCGTAAGTCCGTGGAGCGGCGCCATTCGCCTGAAGGATGCCGCCATTGCATTTGAAGCATTCTCACAGCCCTTGCGCATTCGCTCCGCCGACGCGGCGATCGACGGTTCCGGAATTTCGATTAGAGGGCTGAGCGTTTCGGTCGGCGGCATAGATGCGCAGGGCGAATACCGTTACGACGTCGGGGCGGCCCGGCCGCATCGTTTCCGCCTCAGTGTCCGTAAAGCCACCGGCGATCAGTTGGAAAAGCTGCTGATGCCCGCGCTGCATCGCGGAAACTTCTTCAATTACGCATTCAATTTTGGCCGCGTTCCCGAACCCGATTGGCTGCGCGCAATGCGCGCGGACGGCACGATGCAGTTCGGGTCCCTCGATCTCGCCGCGTCTTCCCTAACCAAAGTCAAAGCCCGCGTAATTTGGGACGGCGACGGCATCCGGCTATCGGGTGTTCAGGCCCAGTCTGGCGATGCCGCTTTCGCAGGCTCCGCTGTGGTCGATCTCTCCCAGCGTCAGCCTTCGTACACCGTCTCCGGGCTCCTCAAAGGACTTCCCTGGCGTTCGGGAGCCGTTGATGCGGAAGGAACGATGACGACATCGGGTATCGGCTCGGACCTGCTCACTAACATGAGCGCGAAGGGCTCGTTCCGCGCTCGTGAAATCGATCTGGAACCCGTCGATACATACGACAAAATCGACGGCTGTTTCGATTGGCAGTGGGATTCGAAAAACCCGAAGCTGAAATTAACGCAGCTTGTCATGATCACTGGTGGAGACACGTATCTCGGCGCGGCCGACATGCTCGATAATGGGCAGCTTGTGCTGCGCGTCAGCGACGGCGCCAAACAGGTTCAGGCGTCCGGCGCGCTGCTCCGAGGCGATTCGCTAAAACTCCTTACGCAGTAGTAACGGAATTCCCGACCCGCGCGCATAATTTCCGAGCCGCGCCCGCAAGCAAGCGGAACGACTACAACAGCCATTACGCCATTCCGAACAGAGGCGCGTATTTGTCCGGAAGGCGAATCGGGCGGAATTCCTTACTCAGGAAGATATGCTTCGTCTGTCCTACCGCAACCCGCCGCGAATCGCAGGAAATTTCATAGTCGAACGTGACGAACCGGCGATTGGCGTCGGCGAGCGAAGCCACGATCGCGACGTCGTCGTCATAACGCGCAGCGCTCAGATAGCGGCAATGGGCCTCCGTTACGGCCAGGAAAACGCCGTCTTCGCCTTCCATTTCTTTGTAGTTGAAACCTAACGACCGGCAGAGTTCGGTCCTCGCGACCTCCATCCAGACCAGATAGTTGGCGTGATATGCCACGCCCATCTGGTCGGTTTCGGCATATCGGACGCGGATTCGCGTTGTATGGTCGGGCACGGATTTCGATTGTATCGGCATGGCCAATACTCGTCCGCTAATCTGTAGTGGATCGCAGGGCGAACATGCTCGAGAACGTCAATCTGAAGCGGAAACTCTCGAACGAAGAGTACGACCGCGTGCTGCCCGGCCTCCAGCGGCGGCTTTACGATCTGCAGAAGACCTGCTGGGATAACAAGGTCTCGTCGATCGTGGTCTTCGAGGGCTGGGACGCCGCCGGGAAGGGCAGCGTGATTGCAACCGTCATGCAGCGCCTCGATCCGCGCGGCTTCAGGCTTCACTCGACGCATCTGCCGCGTTCCGCCGAACAGAATTATCCCTGGCTTCGCCGCTTCTGGCTTGAGTGCCCGGACGCGGGAGAAATGGCCATCTTCGATCAAAGCTGGTATATCCGCACTCTCGAGGAGCGCGTCGAAGGGCTGGTTCAGGAGAAGGCGTGGCGCAGCGCCTTCGCGGACATTCTGGATTTTGAGCGAACGCATGCCGACAATGGCGCGGTATTGCTCAAGTTCTTCCTCCACATCAGCCGTAAGGAGCAGGAGAGGCGCTTCACGAAGTACGAAGCCGATCCTCTCGAAGCCTGGCGCGTCACCAAGGTCGAGTGGGCGCGGCATAAAAAATACGAGGAGTATTTTGAAGCCGCCGAAGAAATGCTGGATGCGACCGATTCCGCTGAGGCGCCATGGACCGTTGTGGAAGCGACGTCACGGCGATGGGCGCGTGTCCGCGTGCTGAACACAATCATCTCGGCGCTCGAACAGCGCCTGGGAGACCAGGCGCCGCCGCGCGAAGCATCCGAATCCGCGGCCGCCGAGGATGCGGATATCCGCACCGCAATGGACACGCTTGACGAACGGGAGCCTCAGGATGCTTGAAAGCCTGGACCTTTCGCTCGCCCTGCCCCGCGAGCGGTATGTCGAGGAAATGGCGCGCCGCCAGATTCAGTTGCGCGAACTCGCCTGGGAAATCTATCGCCAGAAGCGTGCGGTTGTCATCGCCTTCGAGGGTTGGGATGCGGCGGGCAAGGGAGGCGCAATCAAGCGCATCACCGAAAAGATGGACCCGCGCGGCTATGTCGTATATTCCATCAGCGCGCCGCAGGGCGAGGAGAAGACCAAGCATTACCTGTATCGCTTCTGGCTGCGGGTCCCGGAACGCGGCCAGATCGCCATCTTCGATCGTACCTGGTACGGGCGCGTCCTCGTCGAACGCGTTGAAGGTTATGCCACCCACCAGGAATGGAAGCGCGGGTACAAGGAAATTAACTCGTTCGAGCGCCAGTTGCGCGATTTCGGGACGATCTTGGTCAAATTCTGGCTTCATATCTCGCCCCAGGAGCAACTGCGGCGTTTTGAAGAGCGCCGGCGCATACATTACAAAGCCTGGAAGCTGACAGAAGACGACTGGCGCAATCGCGAGAAGTGGGGCCTCTATGAGGACGCAGTCGAAGAGATGCTGATGAAAACCAGCACCCGCGCATGTCCGTGGAATCTCATCGAAGGCAACGACAAGTATTTTGCTCGTGTGAAGACCCTCACGCGCCTGGTGGAAGCTCTCTCTGAGGAACTGGGCTATAAGCCCGCCGACCCGGTCCGGAAAAAGCAGGCTCGCTGACGTAACCCTTCCGTTTCCGCGCAGTATAGTCTGCATGGGCATTCCAGGCCGCGACCTCCGATACGCAATTCGCATATTGCGCCGCTCCCCCCTTTTTACGGGAGTGGCCATACTGTCGCTTGCTTTGGGCATTGGCGCGAACGCCGCGATCTTCACGCTCATCAATCAGCTCATTCTGCAGCAGCTGCCGGTGAGACATCCCGAGGAGCTTGTGCTCCTGACCGCGCGGGGCAAACACTACGGCAGCAACACCGGTCCCAATTCGCTCTCCTACCCGATGTATCAGGATTTCCGCGACCGTAACCAGGTGTTCAGCGGAATGTTCGCGCGCCATGCCACGACTTTCAGCCTTACTTTCGAGGGGCGGACCGAACTCGCGGCGGGGGAATTCGTTTCGGG